>Ga0102832_1000160_pt1 | contig 173819 bp, 151 predicted proteins | sample EBPBio282013_DNA_FD_88942 | JGI IMG/M metagenome (GOLD analysis project Ga0102832, IMG submission 88942) | Wastewater treatment Type I Accumulibacter community from EBPR Bioreactor in Madison, WI, USA - Reactor 2_5/28/2013_ DNA (Illumina Assembly) | ecosystem: Engineered > Bioreactor > EBPR >... | reverse complement strand
AGTTTACGATCCAGTTCGAGGGACGACTCCCTCAGCTGTAAACCGAAATCCGGTTACACAAAAATCTGCACAGGCTCGGTGGCGGCAGGCAACGCTCTATACGCTTGCTGACACGCCCATCCGAAGGCACCAGAAGGTGAAGGGGAGCTTTAACCCCTTCGACCCGGCTGATGAAAGGTACGGGGAGACCCTGCGACAACAGCGCATGCTGAACAGCGAGCGCCATAGAAGGCAGTGGCTATCTCTTTATCAATCGCAAGCCGGTCGTTGCGCCTTGTGCCAAGGGGCCATCACGCAGGAAACTAATTGGGAAAACCACCACATCATCTACAGGTCGATGGGTGGGCCGGATACACTGGCTAACCGAGTTCTCCTGCACCCCGTATGTCATATCCGAGTCCATCAACTTGGTTTGAAAGTAGTGAAGCCGGCTCCCTCACGGGTGCTTTAAGCGGGCTTGAGCCGTATGCGGGGAAACTCGCACGTACGGTTCTTAGGGTGGGGGGGCTCATGCAAATGAGTCCCTCCACCCGACAGAACACGCTCTACAAGGTCACCTTCCACAACCACACCAAGGTCTACGAGGTGTACGCGCGCAAGGTCGCGGCCAGCGGCCTGTGGGGGTTCACGGAAGTCGCCGAACTGGTGTTCGATGTGCACGAAGGGCTGGTGGTGGACCCTACCGAAGAGCGCCTGCGCGATGAGTTCTGCAACACCAAGGCGCTGCACCTGCCGATGCAGAGCATCATCCGGGTGGAAGAAGTGGAACGGAAAGGCCAGTCCGCGATCCGCGATGCCGCCACCGGCGAGAAGGTGGTGACGCCGTTCCCCATGCCGGCCAAGCCGCGCTGACCCGACGCAGGCACGGGGCGGCCCCGCCGGCCCTATGATGGCGCTCCACGCACGGGGCGCCTGATGTCCACCTCACAGCTGTCGGTCTACTTCTTCCTGCAGGCGGGCCTGATCATCGTGGCCTGCCGCCTGGTCGGAAAGCTCGCCCAGCGCCTGGGCCAGCCGCAGGTGGTGGGCGAGATGATCGCCGGCGTGATGCTGGGACCCTCGCTGTTGGGCGCGGTACTGCCCGAGGCGCAGGCGGTCCTGTTCCCCAAGGCGACGCTCGACATGCTCTACGTGGGCGGTCAGGTGGGCGTGGGCATGTACATGTTCCTGGTCGGCACGGAATTCCAGGCGGCGCATATCCGCTCGCGCTACCGCAGCGCGATGGCGGTATCGTGGGCCGGCATCGCGGTACCGTTCCTGCTGGCCTTCGCGCTGGCACCGTGGTTGCAGCACGTGCCCGGATTGTTCGCGGATAACGCGCGCTTCCTCGAAGTCGCCCTGTTCCTCGGTGCCGCCATCGCGATCACCGCGTTTCCGATGCTCGCGCGGATCATCTAGGAGCGCGGCCTCGCCGGAACGCCACTGGGCACGCTGGCGCTCACCGCCGGCGCGATGGACGACGCGGCCGCCTGGTGCATCCTGGCGATCGTGCTGGCCAGCTTCGGCGGCAGTTGGGAACAGGCATGGCTGGCGATCGGCGGCGGCATCGCCTACCTCGCCTTCATGCTGCTGGCCGGGCGCCGGCTGCTCGCACCGCTGGGCGCGCAGGTGCCCGCCGAAGGGCCGTTGCCGACGCCGGTGTTCGCGTGGGTGATGGCGACGTTCTTCCTGTGCGCGTGGGCGATGGACGCCATCGGCATCCACGCGGTGTTCGGCGGTTTCATCCTCGGTGTCTGCCTGCCGCGTGGCGCGCTGACCGAACGCCTGCGCGAGCGCCTGCAGGGCGTGGTCGTGGTGGTCTTGCTGCCGCTGTTCTTCACCTACTCCGGCTTGAAGACCCAGCTCTCCGTGCTGCTCGATCCCGCCATCCTGGTGCCGGCGATCGTCATCCTGCTGGCCTCGTTCGGCGGAAAGGCGATCGCGTGCTGGGCGGCGGCACGGCTGTCCGGCGAATCGCCGCGCGACGCGAAAGCCATCGGCGCGCTGATGAACGCGCGCGGCCTGATGGAGCTGATCATCATCAACATTGGCCTGCAGGCGGGTCTCATCAAGCCCGGCCTCTTCACCATCCTGGTGATCATGGCGATCCTGAGCACGCTGATGGCCACGCCGCTGTTCAACCGGATCATGCGCGACCGTCCCGCGCCTGCCTTGCCGGCGACGGGCGGCCCGCCGGCATGAGCCGCGGGAATCAGCGCGGGACGGTGGCCGGTCTGGCGCGCGCGGTGACGGCGAGTTTCTTCAGCTCCGCCAATGCGGCATTCACCGCCGCTTCGCCGTCCAGCACATCGCCGGGCGTGTAGCCCGCCAGGCCTTCTTCATCGCCGCGCAGGTGACCCGGCAGGGTGGCCTCGGTGACATAGAGCTGGCCGTCCTGGCCGACGATGGCATCGGGCGTGCCATCTTCCGGTTTGACCACCACGTCGGGGACGATGCCGCTGGCCTGGATCGACTTGCCGCTGGGCGTGTAATAGCGGGCCGTCGTCAGCTTGACCGAATCGCCGTTGTCCAAGGGCAGCACCGTCTGCACGGAGCCCTTGCCGAAGGTGCGGCTGCCGACCACGCGTGCCCGGCCGTTGTCGCGCAGCGCGCCGGCCAGCACTTCCGAGGCGCTGGCCGAGCCGGCGTCGACCAGCACCACCACCGGCGCACCGTTCAGGCGGTCGCCCGGTGTGGCTTCGAACTTGGAATCGCTGATCGGCAGGCGCCCCCGCGTGCTGACGATGGCGCCCTTGTCCAGCAGGTCGTCGGCGACCTGCACGGCGGCCAGCAGCAGCCCACCGGGGTTGCTGCGCAGGTCCAGCACAAGCCCGCGCAGGGCGCCGCCGTCCTGCAGGCGCTCAAGCTGCTTCTGGAAATCGGCAGCAGTGTCGGTCTGGAACGCGCTGATGCGCACGTAGCCGTAGCCCGGCTCCAGCAGGCGGCCGCGCACGCTGGTCACGCGGATGGTGTCGCGCACCAGGGTGACGTCGAACGGCTTGGGCGTGCCCTCGCGCACGATGGTCAGCACGATCTTGCTGCCGGGCGCGCCGCGCAGCGGCTCCATGCCGTCTTCGGCACTGATGGGCTTGCCGTCGATGGCGGTGATGAGGTCGCCGGACCGGATGCCGGCGCGGGCAGCGGGCGTGTCGTCGATGGGCGCGACCACGCGCAGGCTGCGGTCCGGCTCCTGCTGCAGTTCCACGCCGATGCCTTCGTAGGCACCGTTGGCCTGCTCGTCGAACGCCTCCGAATCCGCCTTGTCGAAGTAGGTGCTGTGCGGATCCAGGTCCAGCAGCAGCCCGCGGATCGCGGACTGCATCAGCTGCTTGTCCTCCACCGGCTCCACGTACGCTTCCTTCACCGCATTGAACACGGCGACGTAGCGGCGGATCTCCTCCAGCGGCACCTTCGACGGCGCATTCTCGGCGGCATCGGGGTCGTCGCTGGGCGCCACCACCGGCGGCGATTCCTGCGGCGCCTGCTGCGCCCGCGCGGGCATGGCCGCGAGCAGCGCGACAGTCAGGAGGGCCAGGGGAAGACGCTGCAGCATGTGGAACTCCGGGTGGGGCCTGGATGGACTCCGCGCACGGTGCGGGAGTTCCCCCGGATTATGCGTGAAGCCGTGCGGCGCGGATGTTCAAGCCCGGTTATGCGCCGCCGCACCGTTCATCGCCGCTGCAGCCACGAGGACGGGTCCACGGGTTGGCCATTGCGCCGCAGTTCGAAGTACAGCGCCGCCTGGCCCTGTCCGCCCGAGGTGCCGACGCGGGCCACCGCATCGCCACGCTTGACCCGGTCGCCGCTGTCCTTGAGCAGACTGTCGTTGTGCGCGTACAGGCTCATGTAGCCGTTGCCGTGGTCGAGGATGAGGATCAGGCCGTAGCCGGTCATCCATTCGGAAAACACCACGGTGCCGTCCGCCACCGCCGTCACCGGCGTGCCCGCCGCTGCGCCGATCAATACTCCGGTGCTGGTGCGGCCATCGGGCATGCGGCCGCCGTAACGGGCCAGCAGGCTGCCCGAGACCGGCCAGCCCAGGCCGCCCACCTTCAAGGGCGGCGCCGATGCAACGAGTGGTCGTGCAGGCGCGCTGTCGCGCGTGGACCGGCCGGTACCCGCGGCGTTCTCGCGCTTCTTTGCCGCGGCGGCTTCGGCCGCAGCGCGGCGCGCGGCGGCCCGGCGTTCGGCTTCGGCACGCGCGGCGGCGGCGCGCAGGTTGGCGAGCAGGCGTTCCAGCGAACGCGCATCCTGGCCCAGGGCCTTTTCCTTGGCCGCGCGGTCCTGGTAGCGCTCATCCAGGTCGGCGACCAGGCTCGCGCGCGTCTTGCGGTCCTTTTCCAGCTGCATGACCGCGTCGCGCTGCTGCGCGAGCGCGGCCTCGAGTTGGGCGCGCCGGGCGACGATCTCCTGTTCCACTTGCTCGAGCGCCGCCAGATCGGTGGACAGCGCGTCGATACGGCGCGCCTGGTCGCGTTGCACGTAGCGATGGTAGGCCAGCAGGCGGTTCGCGTCGGCCACGCGGTCCTGCGACAGCAGTACCTTCAGCGGTGCGTCGCCGCCCTGCTGGTAGGCCGCACGCACCAGCGCGCCCAGTTGTGCCCGCTGCCGCTGTCGCTGCGCCTGCAGCGTGTCGCTCCGCTGCTGCAACTCGGCCAGTGCCGCGGCTTCGCGGCGCATGGCGGCCTCCGTCTCGGCCAGCGACCGCGACGTGCGGCCGACCTTCTCGTCGGCCTCGCGCAGCTGGCGGGATGCCGCGCCGCGTTCACCCTCCAGCTTGCGCCGTTCCTGCGCGATCGATTTCAGTTCGCTGCGCACGCGCTGCAGCTTCTGCTCAGCCTCGCGCGAGGTCTGCGCCGGCGCGGCGGCGACGAACGACACGCCGGCCAGCAGGACCGCGACGCAGGTGGCGCGCAGGCGATGCGGCATCAGGCGACGATCAGGCTGCGGCCGGTCATGTCGGCCGGTTGCGGCAGGCCGAGCAGGTCGAGCAGGGTCGGCGCGACATCGCGCAGCGCGCCACCGCTGCGCAGCGTCGCTGCGCGCTCGCCGACGTAAACCAGCGGCACCGGACCCACGGTATGGGCGGTGTGCGGCTGTCCGGTCTCCGGGTCGCGCATCATTTCCAGGTTGCCGTGGTCGGCGGTGATGATCATCGCGCCACCGGCGGCGCGCACCGCAGCGTCGACTTCACCGATGGCTTTGTCCACCGCCTGCGCCGCCAGGATCGCGGCCTGCAGGTCGCCGCTGTGACCGACCATGTCGGGATTAGCGATGTTGCAGACGATCGCATCGAAACGGCCAGACCCGATCGCGGCCACCAGCTTCTCGGTCAGTTCGGGGCAGCTCATTTCCGGCTGCAGGTCGTAGGTGGCGACCTTCGGGCTGGGAATCAGGATGCGCTCCTCGCCGGCGAACACGTCCTCGCGCCCGCCGCTGAAGAAGAACGTCACGTGCGCGTACTTCTCGGTCTCGGCGATGCGCAGCTGGGTCAGGCCGGCCTCGGCCAGCAATTCGCCGAAGGTATGCCGCAGGTCGTCCGGCGCGAACGCCACCGGCGCCGGCAGCTTGGCGTCGTACTCGGTCAGGCAGATGAAGCGCGCCAGCGCCGGCACGCGCGCGTCGAATCCGTCGAACGCCGGCGACACGAACGCCGCCGTCAGCTGGCGCGCGCGGTCGGCGCGGAAGTTCATGAACACCACCGCATCGCCATCGGCCATCGGCTGCGCGCCGTCGATGACGGTCGGCAGCACGAATTCGTCGTTCTCGCCGCGCGCGTACGCCGCTTCCAGCGCGGCGACGCCGCTGGGCGCGTGGTGGTCGCTGCTGGCTTCGACCATCGCATCCCACGCCAGACGCACGCGGTCCCAGCGCTTGTCGCGGTCCATCGCGTAGTAGCGGCCACTGACCGAGGCGATGTGCGCGTTGCCGAGCTTCGCGCACAAGGCCTGCAGCGCACGCAGGCTGGGTTCGGCCGACTTCGGCGGCGTGTCGCGGCCATCGAGGAAGGCGTGTACCGCCACGCGCGGCACGCCCTGGCGCTTGGCCAGCTCCAGCATCGCGAAGATGTGCTGCTCATGGCTGTGCACGCCGCCCGGCGAGAGCAGGCCGAACACGTGCAGGGTCTTGCCGTCGGCCTTGGCGGCGTCGCACGCGGCGACCAGTTCGGCGCTGGCGAAGAAGCTGCCATCCTCGATGGCGGCGTCGATGCGGGTCAGGTCCTGGTAGACGATGCGGCCTGCGCCCAGGTTCATGTGGCCCACTTCGGAATTGCCCATCTGTCCGTCCGGCAGGCCGACATGGCGGCCCTCGGTATGGATCAGCGTGTGCGGCGCGGTGGCCAGCAGGCGCCGCCAGTTCGGGAGCTCGGCCTGCGCGAGCGCGTTGTCGGTGGGATCCTCACGGTGGCCCCAGCCATCCAGGATCAGCAGCACGACAGGCTTGGGACGTTTCACGGACGCGGGGGATGCGGACACGGCGGATTCCGGTGACTTCAGGCAGGTGCCGATTGTAGCGAAGCGTGCTCCCATGCAGGCCGATGCGGCGTGTTTAAACCCTCGGGCACGCCGCCGCATCAGACCGATACGAGACCACCCGAGAGGCAACCCCATGACCCGTACCCGTACCGCACTGCTGCTGACCCTGGCCCTGGCCACCACGCCCGCCCTGGCCCAGCAGGATGTTTCCAAGGTGAACGGCAGCGTTTCCGCCGACGCCGGCCAGGCCTATGGCGACCTGGAAACCGTCAACGGCAGCGTCAACATCGCCGCCGGCGCCACTGTCGAGGACGCCAGCACCGTCAACGGCAGCATCACCGTGGGCGACAAGGCCCAGGCCGCTTCCCTGGAGACCGTCAACGGCGCGATCCGCATCGGCAAGGACGTGCAGGTGCGCAAGGACGTGGAAACCGTCAACGGCAGCATCTTCACCGACCGCGGCACCACCATCGGCGGCAACGTCGACACCGTCAACGGCGCCATCGGCCTGGTCGGCACCCGACTGGCCGGCGGCATCGAAACGGTCAACGGCGACATCACCGTGGGCATCGGTTCGCACGTGAAGGGCGGCATCAAGGTGGAGAAGCCGCGCGGATGGAGCATGAAGCCCCGGCGCGATCCGCGCATCATCATCGGACCGAACGCCGTCGTCGAAGGCCCGCTGGTGTTCGAGCGCCCCGTCACGCTGTACGTGCACACCAGCGCCAGGATCGGCGCGGTAACCGGCGCCACCGCCAAGCCGTTCAGCACCGACACCGCGCCGACCGAGTGAATCCGCGCACCGGCGGGGCCGGCACAGGTCCGGCCCGCCGGTTATGGCTAGAATCGGGATTCCTTTCGTTGAGGAATCCCGATGTCCCGCAAGTTGATGCTGGTGCTTGCCGCCACGGCCGCATTGGCCGCGTGCAAGCGCGAACCCGAGGCGCCCGCCGCCGCGCCCGAAGCCGCCACGCCGCCCGCCGCGGCGCACACCTTCACCGCCGACATCACCGAGGCCGACTTCGCCGACATGGTGAAGGCGCTGTCGTCCGATGAATTCGAGGGCCGCGCGCCCGGCTCCGTGGGCGAGGAGAAGACCACCGCCTACCTCGAAGCGCAGATGAAGCGCATCGGCCTGCAGCCGGGCAACAACGGCAGCTATTTCCAGGACGTGCCGATGGTGGAAACCACCGCGGACGAAGCCGCCACCACGATGACCCTGGCCACCGCCAAGGGCGACCACGCGCTGAAGTTCGGCACCGACTACGTCATCGGTACCCGCACCGGCCAGACCGAGGTGAAGCTGGACGCCAGCGACATGGTGTTCGTCGGCTACGGCGTGGACGCGCCGGAACAGCAGTGGAACGACTATGCCGGCCAGGACTGGACCGGCAAGACGGTGGTGATGTTCGTCAACGACCCGGGCTTCCACGCCAAGGACGACACGCTGTTCGGCGGCAACCGCATGACCTATTACGGCCGCTGGACGTACAAGTTCGAGGAAGCCGCGCGCAAGGGCGCCGCCGCCGCGCTGATCGTGCACGACACCGCCGGCGCCAGCTATGGCTGGGACGTGGTGAAGAACTCCTGGGCGGGGCCGCAGTACGACCTGCCCGCGAAGGACGATCCGGAGAAGCGCATCCCGCTGCAGGGCTGGCTGAGCGCGGAAGCGGCCAGGCAGCTGTTCGCCGACGCCGGGCTCGACCTGGACGCCGCCTACGCCAGTGCGGGCAAGCGCGGCTTCAAGCCGGTGCCGCTGAAGGCCAAGGCGACCGTGTCGCTGAAGAGCAGCATCACCGAGAAGACCTCGCGCAACGTGATCGGCGTGCTGCCGGGCGCCACCAAGCCCGACGAAGCCGTGCTGTACATGGCGCACTGGGACCACCTGGGCAAGCATGAGGGTGAGGAAGGCGACAACATCTACAACGGTGCCGTCGACAACGCGACCGGCGTGGCCGGCATCCTGGAGATCGCCGAAGCCTTCGCCCACCAGGATCCCAAGCCCGCGCGCTCGGTGGTGTTCGTGGCGGTGACGCTGGAAGAATCCGGCCTGCTCGGCTCCAAGTACTACGTCGCCCACCCGACCTTCCCAATGGACAAGATCGCCGGCGTCATCAACCTGGACGCGATGAGCGTGGGCGGCAAGTCGCGCGACTTCGTCGTCACCGGCAAGGGCAATTCGGAGCTGGAGGACATGCTGAAGGTCTACGCGGACCAGCAGGGCCGCGTACTCACCGAGGAAGGCAACCCGGCCGGCGGTTACTACTTCCGCAGCGACCACTTCAACTTCGCCAAGGCCGGCGTGCCGGCGCTGTACGCCAAGGGCGGCAACGACCTGCTGGAAGGCGGCGTGGAAGCCGGCAAGGCGGCGAGCGAGGAATACGCCAAGCGCTACCACCAGGCCAGCGACGAAATGCACGAGGGCTGGAAGCTGGACGGCGTGGTGCAGGACCTGCAGGCGCTGTACGGCGTCGGCAAGGACCTGGCCGTCGAAGACAAGTGGCCGAACTGGTACGAAGGCAACCCCTTCAAGGCCGCGCGCGACACGATGATGAAGGCGGAGCCGGCCAAGCAGTAAGCCGCGTTCCGATGCGATATGAAAACGGCGCCGAAAGGCGCCGTTTTCTGTTTCTTCTCCCCGCTTGCGGGGAGAAGGTGCCCGGCAGGGCGGATGAGGGGCGAGCGCGATGGTGTTCCGCGCAATGTCTCTCCGCCCTCATCGAACCCGGCAATGCGAGCGCGCAGATTCAAGATGATGCCTCCGCTCGCCCCTCACCCGCCCTTCGGGCACCCTCTCCCCGCTGCGCAGGGAGAGGGCAACCGCCCATGGACGCCTTGCCGCCGTACGCACTACCCTGCGCCATCCTCGGAGGGAAACGTCATGTCGATCGCTTACTGGTGCATCCTGGTCACCGCGCTGCTGCCGTACCTGTGGGTCTTCATCGCCAAGCGCTCGGGCGATCGCTACAACAACCGCAATCCGCGGGCGTGGATGGCCAAGCAGGAAGGCAACTACAAGGTGCAGCGCGCCAATGCGGCGCACCTCAACGGTTTCGAGGCGTTCCCGGCGTTCGTGGCCGGCGTGCTGATGGCGCAGCTGGCCGGCGTGCCGGCGGACACCATCACGCCGCTGGCCATCGGTTTCGTCGTCGCGCGCGTGCTTCATGGCGTGTTTTACCTCACCGACAAGCACTCGCTGCGGAGCCTCTCATGGCTGGTCGGCATGCTGTGCGCCGTGGGGCTCATGGTGCTGGCGGCGCTGCGGGTCGCGTGAGCCCTGGATCAAGGTCGGCGCGCGGCACCAACAGGTCTTCCAGGAAGAAGGCGGCCAGTTCGGACCGTCCGGCCAGCCCGGCCTTGGCATAGATCGACGCGGACTGCGCGCGCACCGTCTTCTCGTGGGTGCCGCGCAGATCCGCGATCTCCCGCAACCCCAGGCCCTTCAGCAGCAGGAAAGCGACCTCCTTCTCGGCAGGCGACAGGCGCCATCCATCCAGCTGCGCGTCGATCGAGCGCGACAGCCCTTCGACATGACGTCGCGCCTGCTGCCGCCAGGCCTCGGCCTGCGCACGCACCCGGCTGAGGTCTTCCGCCTGCCGGACCAGACGGCGGCGCAGGCGCAGCGTGCTGCGCAGCAGGTGCACGGCGCCCAGCAGGGCCAACCCGGCCGCCAGGATTTCCAGCGCCACGTGCCAAGCGGAAGCGCCCTGGCGCAGGTCGCCCACGACATCCATCACCACCAGCAGCGCGATCAGCAGCAGGACGCCCGCGATGACGCCACGTTCGCTGCCCTGCAGGGGACGACGCTCAACCGTGGGGGACATCCTCGGCCCGCTCCTCGCGCGCATGCGCTTCATGTTCGGCCTGCTCATCGTCGGCCCCACTCCGTTCCCCGGACCCTTCGTCCGCCTCGCGGAGCATCAGCGTCTGGCCGAAGAGCGTGACCTGGCCACGGCTGGCATCGTAGCGACTCGCAACGCCTGCGCCCACCGCCACCAGCACCGCGACGAACGCCATCGCCACCCCCGCGTGCGGGCGCACATCGGTCTCTCCGGCGGGAATGCCGCGCTTGCGCCCGGTCACCATGCTCAACGGAAGCGCGTCGCGGTGTCGCAGTACGTGCACCAGCACGCCGGCCACGTGCAGCAGCGCCACGGCCAGGAAGGCGTTGGCGAGCACCTCGTGGACCTCCTCGACCGCGTGCGGTGCCACGCCCGCGACCATCGCCAGTCCGGTGGCCGCCATGCCCAGGCCCAGTCCCATCATCACCAGCGCCGCCCAGCTGGAGGCGGGGTTGTGTCCCGCCCACGTCCGCGCCTGGCCGGACAGCACACCACGCAGGTAGCCCACCAGCGCGGCAGGGCTCAGGCTGAAATCCGACAGCCGGGCGTGACGCGTTCCGGCCACCCCCCACACCAGACGCAACAGCACCGCCGCCGCCAGCAGGCCGCCGGCCAGCATGTGCAGCACGAACCGCGGCGACGCGTCGTCGACCGTACTGCCGATGGTGTACGCGGCGACGAACAGGCCGGCGAAGGTCCAGTGGAAGACCCGCGTGGGCAGGTCGTAGATGCGGGGAGAGGACATGGCGGCGCGCTCCAGGGGAAGGGAGCCCACCTTCGCGCCGGCGTGCTGCGGCGTCATCGGGCAAATGCCGCATCCCTTCCGCATCAAGGCGTTACCGGATCAGCGCAGATCCTCTTCCCAGCCGAACAAGGCGAAGGCCTTGCGGAACTCCGCATCCAGCGGCGCCACGGCCTCGATGCGCTCGCCCGTGGCCGGGTGCGGAAACGACAACCGCACCGCGTGCAGCAGCATGCGGTGCACGCCCTGCATGCGGAAGTGGCGGTTGTGCCGCCCATCGCCGTGGCTGGTGTCGCCGATCAGGTGATGGAAGGCGTGCTTCAGGTGCCGGCGGATCTGGCGGAAGCGTCCGGTCTCCGGCTGGCAGCGCAGCAGCGCATAGCGCGAAGTCTCGAACCCCCCCGACGGCAGCGGCAGCTCGCCCGTCGCCAGGCGCACGAAGCGCGTCACCGACGGCTTCTTCTCCGGCTTGCCCGGGCCGCCATCGAGCGGATGGTCGACGGTGAACGCCGGTTCCGGCCAGCCGCGGCAGAGGGCCAGGTAGTCCTTCTCCACGGCGCGCGACATGAACACCTTGCCCAGCGCCGACGCACTGTCGCGGTCGAACGCCACCAGCAGGCAGCCACTGGTGGCGCGGTCCAGCCGATGGATCAGGAAAATGGGCTTGCCGAACTGCACGCGCAGGCGGTCGGCGACGAAGTCGGTCTCGCCACCCGCCAGCTTGCTGTCGTGCGCCATCACGCCCGCGGGCTTGTCGACCACCGCGATCTGCGCATCCGCATACAGCACGGGCAATGCGCCGTCGTCCGTCTTCGTCTCACGGTAATCCATGAATCTGCGCGCCTTTCGAATCTGCGAAACTCGGGGTTCGCCGCACGCGATGGACGCACGCGGCCCCGATGGAGAATTGAGGATGAAGTCACCCCGTTTCATTGTCGCACTCGGTCTGGCCGTGACGCTCGCCCTGGGCCAGCCGGCCTGGGCCGATGCCCCCGCCACGCTGCCCAGGGGCGTCGCTGCCGGCCCCAGCATCGAAGGCATCAGCGAGTACACGCTGCCCAACGGCCTGCGGGTGCTGCTGTTCCCCGACGCCACCAAGCCCACCGTGACTGTCAACCTGGTCTACGGCGTGGGTTCGGTGCACGAGAACTACGGCGAGACCGGCATGGCCCACCTGCTGGAGCACCTGCTGTTCAAGGGCACGCCCACGCAGTCGGACATCAGCGGCGAAATGAAGAAGCGCGGCATCGACTTCAACGCCACCACCGGCCTGGACCGTACCAACTACTTCGCCTCCTTCCCGGCCAACGCCGACACCCTGGAGTGGGTGCTGAAGATGGAAGCCGACCGCATGGTCAACTCGAACGTGGCCAGGAAGGACCTGGACAGCGAGATGACCGTGGTACGCAACGAACTGGAAGCCGGCGAGAACAATCCCGCCGGCGTGCTGTTCCAGCGCATCCGCTCCACCGCCTTCCTGTGGCACAACTACGGCAATACCACCATCGGTGCGCGCAGTGACGTGGAAGGCGTACCGATCGACAAGCTGCAGGCGTTCTACCGCCAGTGGTACCAGCCGGACAACGCCACCCTGGTGATTGCCGGCCGTATCGACAGCGCCGACGTGCTCGCCCGCGTGGCGCGCCACTTCGGCCCGCTGAAGAAGCCCGCGCGCGTGCTGCCGCGCTTCTACACCACCGAACCCGCCCAGGACGGCGAGCGTGAAGTCACCGTGCGCCGCGTCGGCAACCTGCGCCTGGTCGCGGCCGCCTACCACACCCCCGCGCTGGCGCATCCCGACAACGCGCCGCTCAGCGTCCTGGCCAACGTGCTGGGCCACACGCCCGGCGGGCGCCTGCACAAGGCGCTGGTGGAAGCCAAGCTGGCCGCGGCCGCCGGTGCCAATGGCGAGTCCATGCGCGACCCGGGCCTGCTGACCGCCATCGCGGTGGTACCCAACGACGGCGATGCCGCCAAGGCCGAAGCCGAACTGCTGAAGCAGGTCGAACAACTCGCCACGCGCCCGATCACCCAGCAGGAAGTGGACGAAGCCAAGCAGCGCATCGGGAACGCATACGAGCTGTACTTCACCGACGTCAATGCCGTGGGCATGGGCCTGGCGGAGTTCCAGTCCGCCGGCGACTGGCGCCTGCTGTTCACCAGCCGCGATGCGGTGGAGAAGGTCACCGTCGCCGACGTCAACCGCGTCGCCGCCGCCTACCTGAAGTCCAGCAACCGCACGCTGGGCCGCTTCGTACCGACGCCCGCGCCGGACCGCGTGGAGATCCCCGCCGCACCGCCGGTGGCCACGCTGGTCGATGGCTATACCGGACGCGCGGCGGTCAGCGCGGGCGAAGTGTTCGACCCCTCGCCGGCGAACATCGATGCGCGCACCCAGACCTTCACCCTTGGCGACGGCCTGAAGGTCTCGCTGCTGCCGAAGAAGACCCGTGGCGGCACTGTCATCGTCGATGCGAATTTCCGCTTCGCCGACGAAGCCGCGCTGAAGGGCCGCGAAGGCGCCGCCGGCATCGCCGGCGCCATGCTGATGCGCGGCAGCAAGACCATGACGCGCGAGCAGATCGACCAGCGCCTGGAACAGCTGAAGACCCAGGGCAGCGTGGGTGGCGGCCTGCAGGGCGCCACCATCGGCCTGCAGACGCGGCGCGAGCACCTGGCCGACGCGTTGGCGCTGGCGGCCGACGTGCTGCGCAACCCGGCGTTCCCGGAGAGCGAATTCGAGCAGCTGCGCACGCAGGCCATCACCGGCATGGAGGCCTCGCGCTTCGAGCCCGGCGCCATCGCCGGCCGCGCCCTGGCGCAGTACTTCGATCCGTGGCCGGCCGGCCATCCGCTGCGCAACCGCACGCTGGACGAATCGCTGGCCGAACTGAAGGCGCTGAAACTGGAGGACGTGCGCGCGTTCCATCGCGACGCCTACGGCACTGCCCACGGCGAGATCGCCATCGTCGGCGACTTCGATGCCGCCGCCGTGCGCGCGCAGCTGGAACAGCTGTTCGCCGGCTGGAAGAGCGGCAAGCCGTTCGCCTCCATCCCCACGCAGTACACCGATGTGGCGGCGAAGCAGGCCCGTTTCGAAACGCCGGACAAGCCCAATGCCGTCCTGCTGGCCCGCCACAACCTGCCGCTGAAGGTCACCGACGCCGATTATCCCGCGCTGGTGGTGGCCAACCGCATCTTCGGTGGCGGCGCGTTGAAGTCGCGCCTGGGCGATCGCATCCGCCAGCAGGAAGGCCTCAGCTATGGCGTCTCAAGCGGCGTGCGCGCCGACGACAGCCTAACCGGCAAAGACAACGCCGGCAGCTTCAGCATCCAGGCCATCGCCGCGCCGGAGAACATGGCGAAGGTCGAGGCGCTGGTGCGCGAGGAGCTGGCCAGGCTGGTCAAGGACGGCATCACCGCCGAGGAGTTGAAGGACGCCGTGGCCGGCACGCTGACCGAGCGCCAGCAGGCGCGCGCCGAGGACGGCACCGTCGCCGGCATGCTGGCCGACCAGCTGTTCTACGGCCGCACCATGCAGTTCACCGCCGACCTGGATGCGAAGTACGCCGCGCTGACGGTGGACCAGGTGAACGCCGCGATCCGCACGTACTTCAAGCCGGACGCGCTGAGCGTGTTCCTGGCGGGCGACTTCGCAGGGAAGGCCGGAGCAGCGGCTACCGCGGCGCCGACGAAGTAGACCGCACGACGTGACACGGAACGGCCCCGCAAGGGGCCGTTTTCGTTTCCACGACCCCAGACCCGTGACCACTCCCCTGGCCCCGTTTGCGGAGAGAAGGAGAGAGGGGCTTACGGCAACCGCAGCGTCGCCACCAGCGGGAAGTGGTCGGAGGGGTACCGATTGTTCCAGCGCGTGGTCACCGAGGTGATCGACTCCAGCTGCGCGCCGCGGACGAAGATCCAGTCGATGCGTCGGTCGGCCTTGCCGGTGAATCCATGGAAGGTGGCGTCGATGCCCTCCACGCGCGGCGCGGTGGTCCAGGCATCCTGCAATGTGCCGGCGAGCACCGCATGCGCGTCGCTGTCGGGCGTGGTGTTGAAATCGCCGGTCAGCACCACCGGCACATCGTCCGGCAGCGTCGCCAGGTGGCGCGCGATGGCCTGCGCGCCCTTCAGGCGCGCGGCTTCATCCTCGTCGCGGTATGGCAGGTGGGTGTTGAACAGGTAGAAGCGCCTGCCGTCGCTGCGCTGTTCGAACAGTGCCCACGTCACCATGCGGGGATGGGGGTGGCCCCAGGTGATGCTGCCCGCCACGTCGGGCGTGTCCGACAACCAGAAGTCGCCGGACTCGATGACCTTCAGCCGATCCTTCCGGTAGAACACGCCCATGTGTTCGCCGCCGCCATCGGCCTCGCGCCCGCGGCCGAACCAGGCGTACTGCGGCAGTTCGCGTGCGAGGTAGTCGGCCTGCGCCTTCACCAGTTCCTGCAGGCCGATCACGTCGGGCTGCTGCTCGCGCAGCATGCGCACGGCGAGTGGTTTGCGCGTCTCCCAGTAATCCACGCCGTCGCTCTCCGCGGGCAGGCGGATGTTGAAGCTCATCACCGAAAGTGGATCGGTGGCACGTGCCTGCATAGACGCGAGGCCCAGCAGGCCTGCCAGCACCAGACTCCAACGGCTCATGAGCGATTCCACGATGGCGGGCCGCCATTGTCGCGCAGGCGACGCTTGAACCGCGAGCGAACGCGGGGCCGGCCTGCATCCATCGCGGGCGTTCGCTCATGCAAGATGCGTCCATCGGAAGAAGGAAACTCCATGCTCGCAAACACCCTGATCTTCGTTCTGGCCGCCGCTGCTTCCGGCCAGCCGCCTCCCCCCGTGACCCTCACCCTCGACACGGGCACGCAGGCACCCGCGGATCCGGTGACCGCCTGTGCGGCGCGCCGCCTCAAACCCTTCGTCGGCCCGTACGGCGTACAGCAGGCATGGCCGGTGATGGCATCGCCGCCCGCGGGGCTGCATCACACGATGGGAACCCCGCTGTCCGACACCGGCATGATCGCCGACGGCTACCAGCAGTTCCTTCATGTCGACACCGCTGCACGCGCGGTCTATGTGGTCGAGCAGGGCGGCTTCGCCGGTACGTTCAAGGTATACGGTCCGTTGCCGCTGCCGCAGTGCGCGCCCGGCGCCGATACCGTAGCGCAGCCGACGTCGCCGCGCTGAGCAGCGAGGGGAGCCCGTCCTGGGAGCTCGGGTTTATGCCGAACGCCGCTGGCCGCCGTGCGTGCCCTCGGCGATTTCCTCCACCAGTTTGGCGCAGAACGCGGGCAGGTCCTTCGGCGTGCGGCTGGTCACCAGACCCTTGTCGACGATCACCTCGTCGTCTTTCCAGTTCGCACCCGCGTTCTCCAGGTCCTTGCGGATGTTGGGTACCGAGGTGACGGTGCGGCCACGCAGCACGTCGGCATTGGCCAGCACCCAGGGGCCGTGGCAGATCGCACCGACCGGCTTGCCGGCCTCGAAGAACCCGCGGGTGAACGCCAGCGCCTGATCGTCCACGCGCAGCGCATCGGGATTGAACAGGCCGCCGGGAATGACCAGCGCGTCGTAGTCCTTGGCCGACACCTCGGACAGCACATGATCCACTTCGACCTGATCGCCCTTGTCGAAGTGCTTGAAACCCTGGATGCGGCCACCGTCCAGCGAGACGATGTCCACGTCGGCCTTGTGCTCGCGCAGCGCGCGCAGCGGCTCGGTGAGTTCGGACTGCTCGAATCCATCGGTAGCGAGGATGGCGACGCGCTTTCCGGTGAGATGGCTCATGGCGTGTGCTCCTTCAGTGAGGAAGAGCGACCACCGTAGTCCCCGCGATGCGCACGAGGCGCGAAGGAATCGTTGCGAACGCGTCAACGCGCACGGACGCCGTGCTTCAATGGCGCTCCCGTTCATCACCCAGGGCTTCCGGATGGCGCGTCGCTTCAGCGTGGTGCTGCGCAGCGTGCTGGCACTTGCGCTCGCCGCGGTCGCGGTGCCGCTGGTGAACCTGGCCGGCGGCGAGCTCGCGGACCTGCTGCGACTGCCGCGGGGCGGTGATGCGCGACTGGCCTACGACCTGCTTTGGGTGTTCCTTGCCGGCGTGGCGGGCAGCGCGCTGATGGTCGGCATGGCCGCGGTGGCGAAGACGGCACACGCATGGGTGTTGGCCGCGCTGTATCTGGCGCTGGGCCTCTACGTGACGGTGATGGCGTGGGACGACTTCCCGCGCTGGTTCACCCTCGTCTGCCTGCTGACGCTGCCGCTGCAGGTGTGGCTGGGCTGGTGGCTGGCCTGGGGTCGGCGACGCGCCTGACCGCGCGTCAGCGCCGCGGCCACGCCGCCAGCAGCGCCCACAGGCCGCCGATGCCGGCGATCCAGGCCGAGGCCGGCACGTCGAGCAGGCGCGGACCGCCGGCTTCCAGCGCATACAGCACCGCCGCGACGATCAGCAGGCCCACGCCGAGGATGGCGGCCACCACGCGGCGCTGCAGGCCCTTCATGGTCTGCGTCAGTTCGGTGAGGTCGCGGGACCGCATCGACAGTTCGTGGCGGCCCTCCACCTGCTGGCTCAGCCACGCATGCACCAGTCGCGGCATGTCCGGCGCGTGGGTCATGATCTCGGGCAGGCGCTTGCGGAATTCCTGCGCGGCACGCTGCGGGCTGTAGCGCTCCACCAGGATGCGTTCCAGCACCGGCTTGGCCACGGCCCAGATGTCGATCTGCGGGTCCAGCTGGCGGCCCACGCCTTCGATGTTGAGCAGGGTCTTCTGCAGCAGGATCAGCTGCGGCTGCAGGGTCAGTTCGTAGCGCTGCGCGGTGCGGAACAGCTTGGCCAGCACCTCGGCCAGCGAGATCTCGCTGAGCGGGCGGGTGAAGTACGGCTCGCACACCGCGCGCGCGGCGGCTTCCAGTTCGTCGATGCGGATGTGCGCGGGCATCCAGCCGGCCTGCACGTGCAGCTCGGCGATGCGGCGGTAGTCGCGGTTGAAGATCGCCATGAAGTTCTCGGCGAGCCAGTACTGGTCGTCGCGCGAGAGCTGGCCCATGATGCCGAAATCCAGCGCGATGAAGCGCGGATCGGTCTTGCGTTCCGGATCCACCCAGATGTTTCCGGCATGCGCATCGGCGTGGAAGAAGTTGTCGCGGAACACCTGCTGGTAGAACACGCGCACGCCCTTGGCGGCGAGCGCCTTGCGGTCGATGCCGGCCGCGTCCAGCGCGGCGATGTCGTCCGACGGGATGCCGCGCACGCGCTCCATCGTCATCGCGCCCTGCGCCGTGTGCGACCAGATCACTTCCGGCACGTACAGGTCGGGCGACCCGGCCCAGTTGCGGCGCAGCAGGCTGGCATTGCCGGCCTCGCGCTGCAGGTCGAGTTCGGCGGCCAGCGTGTTCTCGATCTCGGCCACGATCTCGCGCGGGCGGATCTTGTCCGCGTTGGGATGCGCGCGTTCGACGATGGCGGCGATGCTCTCCAGCAGCGCGATGTCGCCGGCGATCTGGCTGCCGATGTCCGGGCGCAACACCTTCACCACCACCTCGCGCCCGCCCGGCAGCGTGGCGGCGTGCACCTGCGCGATGCTGGCAGACGCCAGCGGCGTGGTGTCGAAGGTCTCGAAGGCGTCGCGGATGTCGCGCGCGAGCTCCTGCTCGACCCGCGCACGCGCGCGTTCGCCGTCGAACGGCGCCACCCGGTCCTGCAGCAGGGTCAGCTCTTCGGCGATGTCCGGCGGAATCAGGTCGCGCCGCGTGGACAGGATCTGGCCGAACTTCACGAAGATCGGGCCCAGTTCCTGCAGCGCCAGCCGCAGGCGCGCACCCCGCGGCTGTGCGGCGATCTCGGCCGATGCGCGCGGCACGAAGGGACGGGCCAGCCTCAGCCAGCGCTCGACCGGCGTGCCTTCCAGCAGGTCGTCGAGGCGGTAGCGCAACAACACGCGACCGATGCGGCTGGCCCGCAGCACCGACTTCATGCGCGGTGCTCCACGCGGGCGGCGAGGCGACCGATGCGCACGGCGAGGCGCTCGACGTCGTCGCGGATGGCGTCGACATCGTCATGGAAGGCGTTGAGTTCTTCGCGGCCGACCACGTCGCGCGACTCCTCGGTGACGTACTCGGCGGCGCTTCCTGCCAGGCTGCCTGCGGCGATGCGGGCCTGCTGCAGGCCTGCGCGCACGGCATTGGCGACCTGCACGCCGACGATGTCGCCGAACACCCGGGTGAAGGGCAGCGACCAGTCGGGATCGAAACGGGTGGCCAGGGTCTGCAGGCGGCGCGCCAGCTCGGCGTCGCCGGACACCTTCACCTTGCCGACCGGCGTGGCGTGGTCGCGACGGAAGAACGGCAGTTGGCCCAGCAGGCCGCCCAGCGTGCCGCGCACGGCCAGGTCGGCTTCCAGCACTTCGCTGGCGGGGCCGACTTGCAGTCGGCCGCCCCCGACCATGATGTCCATCGCCAGGGATGGCGCGTCCACGGCTACCTGGATGCGGCGTCCCTCCAGCGGACGCAGCGCGGCTTCGCTATCGGGATCCAGGGCGAGGGCGTGGTTAAGCGCGGTTTCCAGCGCACGGCCGGCGAGCGGCTTGAGGGCATCGAACGGAGACAGGTGTCGGGTGGAGGGACTCATTTGCATGAGCCCCCCCCCCCTAAGAACCGTACGTGCGAGTTTCCCCGCATACGGCTCAAGCCCGCTTAAAGCACCCGTGAGGGAGCCGGCTTCACTACTTTCAAACCAAGTTGATGGACTCGGATATGACATACGGGGTGCAGGAGAACTCGGTTAGCCAGTGTATCCGGCCCCCCCATCGACCTGTAGATGATGTGGTGGTTTTCCCAACTAGTTTCCTGCGTGATGGCCCCTTGGCACAAGGCGCAACGACCGGCTTGCGATTGATAAAGAGATAGCCACTGCTTTCTATGGCACTTGCTGTTCAGCAAGCGCTGTTGTCGCAGGGTCTCCCCATACCTTTCATCTGCCGGATCGAAGGGGTTGTAGCTCCCTTTGACCTTTTGATGCCTCCGGATTGGAGTGTCCGCGAGCGTATAAAGCGTCGCCTGCCGCGGCACTCCGTACCTGTCAGTCCCCATCCCGGCGAACACCCAGTTGCGAAGCTCGACCGAGTGGAAGTACTTCTTCCTTACCCAGTCTACCCTCTTGTTCGGATGTCGCCGTTTCGCCCATCGCCAGATCGCCCGGTGTATCAGGTGATCCATGCGATTGAACGCCATCTTGGCCACCACGGGGCTGTGATAGTTCGCCCAGCCTCGCAGTATTGGGTTCAGCAGGTCGATCAGATCGTACTGCCGTACCGTCTTGTTGCTACTGATAACCTCCTTGACCTTGCAATAGTTCGATTGCTCGTTCTTCTTGCTCGGTTTGATGAGCATCTTTCCGCTGTATTTGCGGAAGTTCCAGCCCAGGAAGTCGAAACCCTCGCTGATGTGCACGATGCGCGTCTTCTCCATCGACAGTTCGAGCCCTCGTTCTTTGAGGAACCCTTCCACCCATGGCTTGACCTCATCCTCCAGCAACTCCTTCGAGCTACCGGTGATGACGAAGTCATCCGCGTACCGCACCACATTCACTTTGAGTCCCGCAGCTTTCGTCTTGCCCATCCGCTCACGTAGATGTGCGTGCAGACCTGACTCCAGCCCATTCAGTGTCACATTGGCCAATGTAGGGCTGATGATGCCGCCCTGTGGCGTTCCTTCTTCGGTGTGCTGAAGAAGCCCCTTGTGGATGACCCCGGCCTTCAACCACTTTCTGAGCACTGTTCTGTCCATGCGGACATTGCGAAGCAGCCAGTCGTGGTTGATGTGGTCGAAGCACCCCTTGATGTCCGCTTCCAGCACCCATTGGGCCGAAGCCGTCTGGGACAGGGAAACAAACAACTGGCTCATGGCATCGTGGGTCGAGCGATTGATCCGGAAGCCGTAGCTGTTCGGATCACTCGTCGATTCGGATACCGGCTCCAGTGCCAGCAGATGAAGCGCCTGCATGGCCCGATCCAACATCGTCGGGATTCCCAGCGGACGTTCCTTGCCATTGGCCTTCGGGATGTAGACGCGGCGTAGCGGCTTGGGCTTGTACCCTCGCCGCCGCATCCGGCCTATCGCTTCCAATCGGGTTTCAGGCGTGTCCCAGAGTTCACGATCGACACCTGCCGTTCGTGAGCCTTGGTTCTCTGTCACTCGTCTTGCCGCCATTACCTTGCCGCAGTACGAGCGGGTCAGCCAGCGTTGCAGGGCTTTCACCTTGCGCCACTGACCTTCCTGTGTTGCCTTCGCGATACGGACCTGTATTCCCCGCACATTCCTTTCCACCCGGCGCCAGTCGATCTGGTGCCAGTTGTCAGGAACGTGGGAACGCGCAGGCCCGCGAGGGGTCACTCTCATGCTTCGTTCCTCCTGAGATGAAACATCCCGGCGGAAAGACGCATGGAGCCCCGGAGGGGCGGCATGCGCCCCGTCGGGGTTGGGTAGTCGTGGACCGAAGCCCACGTAGATAGGGTCAAGCAGGTGACACGCGATGCAGACCAGTCGGAAGTGGGCGTATCCGCTCCATTACAGAGGGGCATTTGCTTTTTCCGACCTCCCTTACCCGCTCCCAACAGCGCCCCTTGCGGAGAGCCTGCCCAGAGGGCGGGAGTGTGGGCATTACCACGTTCCTTGAAGATCACACGACTGAGGCAGGGTCTGTCTATTCGCCGGCGGCTTGTCTTGGTGACGCATCCCATACATGGAGTGGGATGACCAGCCGCAGAGTACCTATAAGCAGCTTCGGTACTGCAATGGTGACGACGTTTATCGACAATTCACAAAAGTTACCCATTTCAGCCAGCCTCGCCCCTCATCCGGTTTGCTGCTACCAGAATTTGCGTGAAACCTCGCGGCTTCACGCCCCTTGCGGGAGACTTGTTCAGTGGGCTTCGCACCCCTCCGTTACCGGAGACGCACGCCACTTCAGGCTACTGGTGGTCACACACCAGGTCCCACTTCCCGTCATCCAAACGGGTAGGACAATGATCAACAAGACACAGGTTCGCGTAGAGATAATGCTGGCTTCTTGCAAGCCAACTCATTGATTCGCAAGGACACGACAGGTCGTGTGGGAATTCCATGCACGACAAACCCTGCCCTTGCGGCGGAGTCTGACGTACTTCCCGACTCCGCTTGCGGATTTCGATGGGACCCCGGAGGGTCTTGGTTAGATGGAGTATTAAGGCACTCAGACCTACGAGCTACACGAACCTTCGTGTCGCACTCATGCGGGGATTATAGGAGTGAGCGGGGAGTAGTGAGGAGTGAGTGGAAACCGCAGCGGCCGTCGCGCTCCCCTCACTCCTGCCTTCAATATCCCTGTCGCTTGCGCATCCGGCGGGCGATGGCGGCGCGCACGAACAGCGCGAACACCACGCCGAACAGGAAACCAGCGATGTGCGCCCACCAGGCCACCGCGCCGAAAGCCGGGCCGGTATAGGCGAACACCACCTGCAGCAGCGCCCAGATGCCGATCAGCAGCGAAGCCGGAGCCTTCACGAACTCCAGGAACAGTCCCAGGGGCAGCACGACGCCCAGCTTGGCGGTCGGGAACAGGGCCAGGTAGGCGCCGATGACGGCGGAAATGGCGCCGCTGGCGCCGATGATGACGCGGTCCGGCGTGCCGATGCTCAGCACCGCCGCGACATTGGCCACTGCGCCGCCCACCAGGAACAGCAGCAGGAACCGCCACGGCCCCATGGCCCGCTCCGCGGGCAGGCCGAAGATCAGCAGGAACACCAGGTTGCCCAGCAGGTGCGCCCAGTCCGCATGCAGGAACAGCGCCGTGAACAGCCGCAGCACGGTGCCGCGCTGCAGCGAGGCCAGCCAGACTTCGGGCGCCACCATGCCGCCGGTCAGCGCGCCCCATTGGGTCAGCAGGTGGGCCTTGGCCGCTTCCCCCAGGGTCAACGCCCAGCAGAACGTCGCCGACAGCAACACCAGCAGCGCCGGCGTGGCCCAGCGGACGGGGGGTTTCCGGCGGGAAGGCAGGGAAACGAACATGGCGCCGCACTGTACCGGGTCGCCGCCGCACTGCCCATGGTGCGACGCAGCGAAACTGAATAGGGGCAATGACTTACAGCCGATTGTTAGTGTTTGGTTAGCAGGTATACTGCATACGGCGTCGTATGTCGGGAGGGGCTTCCGGCAGGTCGGAAAGGTGGATTACACACCGCGGCCGTGGACGACGCAGACGAACTTTTTACCCACGTCTCCGGAGAGATCACTGATGGAATTCACCAAGAACCTGGCCCGCGTTTCCGCGCTGGCCCTCGGCATTGCGGGCGTGCTGGCCTACGGCGACGTGCATGCCGCCGCCTTCCAGCTGAAGGAAAACAGCGTCAAGGCGCAGGGCCGCGCGATGGCCGGTGCGGCTTCCGCCAAAGGCGACGCTTCGGTCGTGGTCAACAACCCGGCCGTCATGTCGACCTTCACCGAGCGCACGCTGCAGGCCGACGTCACCGCGATCGACCTGTCCTACACCTTCTCCGGCAACGGCACCGCCGCCACCGGCACGCCGTTCCAGCAGCCGCTGACCGGCGGCAACGGCGGCGACGCCGGTGATGTGGCCGCCGTGCCGGCCGCATCCTTCATCCTGCCGCTGAGCGGGGACTTCGAGTACCTGACGCTGGGCGCCATGATCAGCGCGCCGTTCGGCCTGAAGACCGAATACGACGCCGGCTGGATGGGTCGCTACCACGCGCTGGAATCGGACGTGAAGATCGTCGACCTGACCCTGGCCGCATCGCTCGAACTGAGCGACAGCTTCTCGATCGGCGCGGGCCTGGTCTACGAGCACGCGGACGTGACCCTGTCGCAGGCCGTCGACTTCGGCACCATCATTTGTGGCCAGAACCCCGCCGCCTGCCTGACGCCCGGCTCGCCCTACGGCCCGCAACGCAACGATGGCCTGGCGTACGTCAACGGCACCGACAACGGCTGGGGCTGGATCGTCGGCGTGAACTGGCGCCCGAGCGAGAAGTGGTCGCTGGGCTACTCGCACCGTTCCGAAATCGATCATGAGCTGGAAGGCGACGGCGACTTCACCGTGCCGCCGGCCGTCCGCACCGCATTCGATGCCAATCCGCTGACCCGTCCGCTGTTCCTGGATGGCGGCGCGCTGGCCAAGCTCACCACGCCGGCCGTGGACACCTTCAGCGCCACGTACTACGCCACGGACCGCTTCACCGTGATGGCCGAAGCCAGCCGCACCGACTGGACCTCGCTGCAGGAAATCCGCATCGAGTTCGACAACCCCGGCCAGCCGGATTCGGCCGAGGAGTACAACTGGGCCGAGAACTGGTTCTATTCGATCGGCGGCGAATACAAGTTCAGCGACGCGTTCACCTTCCGTGCCGGCGTGGCCCGCGACGACTCCCCCGTGAGCCGCCCGTACCGCACGCCGCGCCTGCCCGACCAGGACCGCATGTGGTACTCGCTGGGCCTGACCTGGGCGCTGTCGGAGCACTTCGAGATCAACGCCAGCTACACCAAGCTCGACATCGTCGACACGCCGGAAGTGGACCTGACCACCAGCACGCGTGCGCGCCTGGTCGGCGAGTTCGACGGCGGCGCCGATCTGTACGGCGTGTCGATGCAGTACCGGTTCTGATCGCTCCGCGCATCAGTCCGACGAAAAACCCCGCCTCGGCGGGGTTTTTCTTTTCATGGCGTCAGTACGGCAGGCCGGCAACGTCCAGCCCGATCGACCACAGGCTCGCCGCGCCGGTGAGGAACAGCGTGCGCCGGTCTTCGCCACCGAAGGCGGCATTGGTGATGTTGGCATCCACGCCGATGGTGGCCAGCACGTCGCCCGCCGGCGAGAACACGCGTACGCGCCGTTCGCCGTGTTCGGTCACGTAGAGGTTGCCCAGGCAGTCCACCGCCAGGCCGTCGCCGCCCGAGATGCGGGCCAGGTCGCGACCGGCACCCGGGATACCATCGACCACCGGATAGGCGCGCAGCACGTCGCCGTCGGCCGTGCCTCCGGCCACATACAGCGTGTCGCCCTCCGGGGACAGCGCGATGCCATTGGGATTGCGCAGCGTGTCGTCCACCACGGTGGTCGCGCCGTCGCGATGGCGGTACACGCGGGTCAGCGGCTGGCCGCCCGGCGCCGCCTTGCGCTGGTAGTCCGGATCGGTGAAGAACAGCGTGCCGTCGGCAGCCATCACCAGGTCGTTCGGCGAATTGAACGGCGCACCCTCGAACGTGGAAACGAGCGCCGTCCGCGTGCCGTCGTCCAGAGCGATGCGCGCCACCTGCTTGCGGTCGTGGGTGGCGGCGATGAGGTGGCCCTCGGTATCCAGCGCCAGACCATTGCTGCCGCTGTCCTCGACCACGGTTTCCCAGCGATCGGGCGGCGTGAAGCGGCGGATGCGCGAAGGGAAGCGTCCGCTGTGCACGAAATCCGACAGGTACAGCGCGCCGTCCTTCCACACGGCGCCTTCATAGAGGCGGTCCTGGTCGTCGTCGACGGTGGCGGCGGCGATGCGTGTCGCGGCCAGTTCGCCCGACGGTGCATGGCCGGGATCGGTGGGGCACACCGAACGGTACGCGGATGCCTGGGCGAGGGGCGCGGCACCGCACAGGAGCAACGCAAGGGCAAGACGATGGCGACGCGGCACGGCGGTCCTTGGGGTCAGACGGGGTGCCAGCGTACCTCGATCCGGTTGCGGCCCTTGTGCTTGGCGGCATACAGGGCTTCGTCGGCCAGGCGCACCAGAGTGTCGTAGGGCGCATGGCGGTCGGCGGTGAACGACATGCCCAGGCTCACGGTGACGCGGAAGCCGGTGCCGATCGGCGCGAATTCCAGCGCCATCACCTGCTGGCGGATGCGCTCGGCCAGTGCCTGCGCGGCATCGGCCTGGGTGTCGCGCAGCACCAGCATGAACTCCTCGCCGCCCAGCCGAGCGAACAGGTCGTCGCTGCGGATGCACCCGCGCACCACATCCGAGAACCGCTGCAGCACCAGATCGCCGGCCTCGTGCCCATGGTCGTCGTTGACCGTCTTGAAGTGGTCCAGGTCCAGCGCGATGACCGCCAGCCCGTGCTCGGCCGCGCGCCACGCACCTTGCGACTGCAGCTCGTTGTCCAGGCCGCGGCGGTTCAGCGCGCCGGTCAGCGGGTCGAAGAGCGCGCCGCGCCGCAGGGGTTCGGCGGCACGGAAGCTGGCGAGCATCAGCATGCAGAAGTTGAGCAGGTACCAGATCGAGAGATCCAGGTTCACCCAGATCGGATTGGGCCCGTACGTTCCGGTCAATGCCGCCAGCAGATCGCTGCCGTACAGCCACAGCAGCACCAGGCAGCCGCCGATCATCAGGCGCGCAGGGACATGGTCGGGCGCCCGCCGAAGCACCAGCAGATGGCCGATCATCACCACCAGCACGATCACTTCGGTGGCGCTCATCGCCGCGCCCTGCGCATCCACCGTGCCGCGCAGCACCCAGCCGACCAGCGAGAATGCGATGCACACCGGCAGCAGCGCGCGTTCCCACCGCGAGAGCGCACGCTGCTGAACGAACTGGATGATCGACCAGGCCAGTCCCACCAGGCCCGCACAGGCCAGCAGTCCGCCCAGGCCCGCGGTCCAGTGCGCGAGGCTATCGTCGCCTGCGCGCGCCAGTTCCTGCGCGGTGCCGTCCAGCATGGCCGCACCCAGCGAATACAGGAGGTGCGCGACGCCCCACGTGGCGATGCCGCGCACGCCGCGCGACACCCGGCCGACATACAGGAACAGCGCCAGCAGCACGCCCGCCAGCGCACAGTCGGTCAGCAGCAGATTGTAGAAATCGGTGGTCATGCCCGGGGCCTTGATGGCCGTGTATCTCCCTGTGGTCGCTCCAACGCGGAAAGTGCCGTGATCCGGCAGCGTGCCGCCGCGGATGCTGAGGTGTACGGCGTGAAGGGTCAGCGATGGCGCGGCACATGCGCAGCATCACCTCTCCGCGCCGATGGATTCAGTGCGGTTGGTCATGGACCGTACAAACGAAAAGCCCCGCCAAAGCGGGGCTCGAAGATCGCCGACGGGCGTACCGCGTGCGGCTCAGTCGCCCAGCGTCAGCAGCGACGCATTGCCGCCAGCGGCCGTGGTGTTGACGGTGACGGTCTTCTCGGTGGCGAAACGCGGCAGGTAGTGCGGGCCACCGGCCTTGGGGCCGGTGCCGGACAGGCCCTGGCCGCCGAACGGCTGCACGCCGACCACGGCGCCGATCTGGTTGCGGTTGACGTAGACGTTGCCCACCTTCACCCGCGCAGCGATGCGGTCGATGGTTTCGTCGATGCGCGAGTGCACGCCCAGGGTCAGGCCGTAGCCGGTGGCGTTGATCTGGTCGATCACCGCATCCAGCTGGTCGGCCTTCCAGCGCACCACGTGCAGGGCCGGTCCGAAGATCTCCTTGTGCAGCTGGTCGAGCGACTTCAGCTCCCACGCGCGCGGCGCGAAGAACGTGCCGTGCGCGGTGTCATCGCCCGCGTTGGCCTGCTTGATCAGGCGCGCTTCCTTGGCCATGCGCGCGGCGTGGTCGTCGAGGATCTTCAGCGCATCGGCATCTATCACCGGGCCGACGTCGGTCGACAGCAGGCCCGGATCGCCGATCTTCAGTTCGTCCATCGCGCCGGCGAGCATGGTCATCACCTTGTCGGCGATGTCGTCCTGCACGAACAGCACGCGCGCCGCCGAGCAGCGCTGGCCGGCGGAGGTGAAGGCCGAGCCCATCGCGTCCTTGACCAGCTGTTCCGGCAGCGCCGAGGAGTCGGCGATGAAGGCGTTCTGGCCGCCGGTTTCGGCGATCAGCGTGGTGATCGGGCCGCTCTCGCGGCCGGCGAGCGCACGGTTGATCGCGCGCGCGGTGTCGGTGGAGCCGGTGAACGCCACGCCGGCCACGCGCGGATCCTGGGTCAGCGCGGCGCCGACGGTGGCGCCGTCGCCGGGCAGGAACTGCAGCACCGCCTCGGGAACCCCGGCCTCGTGCAGCAGCTTCACCGCGGCATGGCCGATGAGGTTGGTCTGTTCGGCCGGCTTGGCGATCACGCTGTTGCCGGCGGCGAGGGCGGCGCTGACCTGGCCCAGGAAGATCGCCAGCGGGAAGTTCCACGGGCTGATGCAGACGAACACGCCACGGCCCTGCAGCTGCAGCTGGTTGGACTCGCCGGTCGGGCCGGGCAGCTGTTCCGGTGCACCGAACTGCGCGCGCGCCTGCGCGGCGTAGTAGCGCAGGAAGTCCACCGCTTCGCGCACTTCGGCCACGCTGTCGGGGATGGTCTTGCCGGCTTCCTTCACGCACAGCGCGATGTAGTCGGCCATCCGCTGTTCCAGCAGATGAGCGGCATGTTCGAGGATCGCCGCGCGGCTGGCGGCGGGCGTGCGGTCCCAGGCCGGCTGCGCGGCCACCGCGTTCGCCAGCGCCTTCTCGACGGTGCCGCTGTCGGCGGGCTGCCACTCGCCGACGGTCTGACGGCGGTCGGCCGGATTGGTCACCGGCAGCGCCGCGCTGGACACGACGGCGCCGGGCACCAGCGGCGCGGCGCGCCACGGCTTGACGGCGGCGTTGATGCGCTCGGCCAGCGCGCGCAGGTCGTTGTCGTTGGCGAGGTTGGCGCCCATGGAGTTGTCCCTGTCTGAATTCTGGATGGGAGCCGGCTGGCTCCGGAAAAGGTCGACCGGCAGCGGGATGCGCGGGTGCGGGATGGCGTCGAATGCCGACACCGTCTGCACCGGGTCGCGCACCAGGTCTTCGATGGCGACGTTCTCGTCGGTGATGCGGTTGACGAAGCTGCTGTTGGCGCCGTTCTCGAGCAGGCGGCGCACCAGGTACGGCAGCAGGTCCTCGTGCGAACCGACCGGCGCATAGACGCGGCACGGGATGTCCAGTCGATGCTTCGGCACCACTTCGGCATACAGGTCGTCGCCCATGCCGTGCAGCTTCTGGTGCTCGTATGGCCGGCCCTGCGCGATGGAGCGGATCGCCGCGATCGTCTGTGCGTTGTGGGTGGCGAACATCGGGTACAGCGCATCGCCCTGGTCGAGCATGCGGCGCGCGTTGGCCAGGTACGACACGTCGGTGTTCGGCTTGCGCGTGAATACCGGGTAGCCCGGGTGGCCGTCGATCTGCGCGCGCTTGATCTCGGCATCCCAGTACGCGCCCTTCACCAGGCGCACCGGCATGCGGCGGCCGACGCGGCGGGCCAGGTCGGCCAGGAAATCGATCACGTACGGCGTGCGCTTCTGGTAGGCCTGCACGGCCAGGCCGTAGCCTTCCCAGCCGTCGAGCGACGCGTCGGAGAAGGTGGCCTCGATCAGGTCCAGTGACAGCTCAAGCCGGTCGGCTTCCTCGGCATCGATGGTGAAGCCGATCCCGTACGACTTGGCCAGCTGCGCCAGCTCCAGGATGGCGGGGGCCAGTTCCTTCATCACGCGGGCGCGCTTGGCGTGCTCGTAGCGCGGGTGCAGCGCGGACAGCTTGATCGAGATGCTGGGGGCGGCGAACACATCCGCGAACGGCCCGGTACGGCCGATCGCATGGATCGCCTGGCGGTAGGCTTCCAGATAGCGGGCGGCGTCCTTCGTGGTCAGCGCGCCCTCGCCCAGCATGTCGAAGGAGTAACGGTAGTCGGCGTTCCCGCCCTTGCGGCTGCGCGCCAACGCCTCGTCGATGGTCCGGCCCATGACGAACTGGTGACCCATGATGCGCATGGCCTGGCGCACGGCCAGGCGGATCACCGGCTCGCCCACGCGGCCGACCAGGCGCTTGAACGCGCCGGGCACGTCGGCGCGGGTCAGGTCGTTCAGGTTGACCAGCTTGCCGGTCAGCATCAGGCCCCAGGTGGAGGCGTTCACCAGCACCGAGTCGCTCTGGCCCAGGTGCTTTTCCCAATCCGCATCGCCCAGCTTGTCGCGGATCAGCTTGTCGGCCGTGTCCTGGTCGGGGATGCGCAGCAGGGCCTCGGCCACGCACATCAGCAGCACGCCCTCCTCGCTGCCCAGGTCGTACTGGCGCATGAAGGCCTCGATGGCGCCCTGGTCCTGGGCGCGGGCGCGGACCCGCTTCACCAGGTCCACGGCCAGTTTCTGGGCCTGGGCCTGCTCGGCGGCGGGCAGGCGGGCCTGCTCCAGCAGTTCGCGCACGTGTTCGGTCTCGTCGCGCAGCCAGGCGGCCGTGATGGCGGCACGCAGCGGCGACGGCGGTGCGGGGAGTTCGGGGGCGATGATGCCGTCCGCGGGCGGGGTGGCGGGCGACGGCAAGGGGGAGGGGCTCGACATGACGGCGGGGCAGTCCAAAGGCAGTCCATTAGTTTAGGGCCGCAAGGTCGGCCCGGATATGCCCGTCGCCCGCCCTCTGCCGGGGGCCGCAGGCGCGCTTGTCCGTGCGGTGATGGCGGTCGCGGAATGCCTCCGGGACGCCACGCCAGCGCGGGCACGACGGGCCGGCGCGCCTTGTCCAGGATCAATGCAACTTGCCGCAAAGTGTGGCCGGGGCTACCATTTGGCGGTTTTCCGCAGCCCGGATCGTGTGGCGGACGACATGATCGAAGTGGTGCCGTCAACGTGGGACGGACACGGTGCGCGGCTCAGGCTGCGGCCACCGAGGGCGCTTTCGCGCCGCCAGTTCATCCTGTTGTTCGCCGTGCTGTCGGGCGCGATGTGGATCGTCGCCATGCTGGGCTGGTGGGGAGGCAACGCCTTCGCGCCGGCTTTCGCATTGCTCCATTCGGCCATCCTCGCCCTGGCGCTGCGCGCGCTGTGGCGCGGCGGCGAACGGGGCGAGGAGATCCGCATCGGTCCCGAGGCGGTGGAGGTGACCACCTCCCGGTCCGGGGCGGTGTTCCGGGCGCATCCCTACTGGGTGCGGCTGTGCATCGAGCGGGGAGGCGAACGGGTTTCGCTGGCTTCCAGCGGCAGGCAGGTCCAGGTGGGCGATTTCCTGGGTCCGGCCGAACGCCGGGAGTTGGCGGACACGCTGCAGGATCTACTGGCGGCCGCGAGCGGCCGCAACCGATGACGCATTGGGGTCTAGGCAATGACGCAAGTGAATGGGATGTGGAAGCGGTTGGTGACGGCGTGCATGCTGCTGGCGATGCCGGCGCTGGCATGGGCGCAGTCGGCGGACCCTAAGCCGTGGCAGCTGAACATGGGCAAGGGCGTCACCGCCTCGTCCCAGCACGCCTACGACGCGCACATGGTGGCGCTGATCGTCTGCATCGTGATCGGCCTGATCGTGTTCGGCGCGATGGGCTATGCGATGTTCAAGTTCCGCAAGTCCAAGGGCGCGGTCCCGGCGCAGTTCAGCCACAACACCACCGCCGAGATCATCTGGACCGTCATCCCGGTGCTGATCCTGGTGGTGATGGCCTGGCCGGCCACCGCCAAGCTGATCGCCATGTACGACACCCGCGATGCCGAGATGACCGTGAAGGTCACCGGCTACCAGTGGATGTGGAAGTACGACTACCTGGGTGAGGACGTGTCCTTCACCAGCCGTCTGGACCGCGAATCCGACCGCATCCGCCAGAGCGGCGAGCAGCCCGACCTGGCCAACAACCCGCACTACCTGCTGGATGTCGACAATCCGCTGGTGCTGCCCACCAACACCAAGATCCGCTTCGTCATCACCGCCGACGACGTGATCCATGCATGGTGGGTGCCGGCGCTGGGCTGGAAGCAGGACGCCATCCCGGGCATCGTCAACGAGGCCTGGACCGACATCAAGGAGCCGGGCATCTACCGTGGCCAGTGCGCCGAGCTGTGCGGCAAGGACCATGGCTTCATGCCGATCGTCGTGAAGGCCGTGCCGAAGGCCGAGTTCGAACAGTGGTTGGCCTCGAAGAAGCCCGCCCCGGCCGCCGAACCCGCACCGGCCGCGCCGGCCGACGCCGCGCCGGCCACCGACGCCGCCCCCATCGCCGAGACCCCCGCGCCGTCGGCGCAGGGCTGATCGACCGCACGCATCAGCTGCAAGAGAGCAAGCACATGGCCAACTCCGCCGTCGACCATCACGACGATCACCACGGTCACCAGCAGGGCTTCATCGAGCGGTGGTTCTTCTCCACGAACCACAAGGACATCGGTACCCTCTACCTGATCTTCAGCTTCATCATGTTCATCATCGGCGCCGGCATGTCGGTGGTGATCCGTGCCGAACTGATGGTCCCGGGTCTGCAGTGGGTCACGCCCGAATTCTTCAACCAGATGACCACCGTGCACGCGCTGGTCATGATCTTCGGCGGTGTGATGCCGGCCTTCGTGGGCTTGGCCAACTGGATGATCCCGCTGCAGGTCGGCGCGCCGGACATGGCGCTGCCGCGCATGAACAACTGGTCCTTCTGGATCATGCCGTTCGCCTTCAGTCTGCTGCTGATGTCGCTGTTCCTGCCGGGCGGCGCGCCCGCGGGCGGCTGGACGCTGTACCCGCCGCTGTCGCTGCAGGGCGGCTACAACGTGGCCTTCACCATCTTCGCCATCCACATGATGGGCATCAGCTCGATCATGGGCGCGATCAACATCATCGCCACGGTGCTGAACATGCGCGCGCCGGGCATCGACCTGCTGAAGATGCCGATCTTCTGCTGGACCTGGCTGATCACCGCGTTCCTGCTGATCGCGGTGATGCCGGTGCTGGCGGGCGCGGTGACCATGCTGCTGACCGACAAGTTCTTCGGCACCAGCTTCTTCAACGCGGCCGGCGGCGGCGACCCGGTGATGTACCAGCACATCTTCTGGTTCTTCGGTCACCCCGAGGTCTACATCATGATCCTGCCGGCGTTCGGCGTGGTGTCGGAAATCATCCCGACCTTCAGCCGCAAGCCGCTGTTCGGCTACCAGGCCATGGTGTACGCGACCGCCTCGATCGCCTTCCTGTCGTTCATCGTGTGGGCGCACCACATGTTCACGGTGGGCATGCCGCTGGGCGGCGAGATCTACTTCATGTTCGCCACCATGCTGATCGCCATCCCGACCGGCGTGAAGGTGTTCAACTGGGTCAGCACGATGTGGCGCGGCTCGCTGAGCTTCGAAACCCCGATGCTGTGGGCGGTGGGCTTCGTCATCCTGTTCACCATCGGCGGCTTTTCCGGCCTGATGCTGGCCATCGTGCCGGCGGACTTCCAGTACCACGACACCTACTTCGTGGTGGCGCACTTCCACTACGTGCTGGTGACCGGCGCGCTGTTCTCCATCATCGCCGCCACCTACTACTGGTGGCCGAAGTGGACCGGCCGCATGTACAACGAGTTCTGGGGCAAGTTCCATTTCTGGTGGACGATCGTGTTCGTCAACCTGCTGTTCTTCCCGCAGCACTTCCTGGGCCTGGCCGGCATGCCGCGCCGCATCCCGGACTACAACCCGGTGTTCGCGGACTGGAACCTGGTCAGCTCGATCGGCGCGTTCGGCATGTTCGTCACGCCGTTCATGATGGCCGCGATCCTGTGGTCCTCGCTGCGCAGCGGCAAGAAGGCCGACGCCCGCGCGTGGGAAAACGCCAAGGGCCTGGAGTGGACCGTGCCGTCGCCGGCGCCGCACCACACCTTCACCACGCCGCCGGTCATCAAGGACGGCGACCTGGCGCACGGCGACGTGACGCACTGATACGGTCGACCCTCGCGCCATGAACGCCCCCGTCCTGACCCCCGAGGAAGTCGCGCGCCGCCGCAAGGCGGTGCTGCGGACCGCGTGGGTGATCGGCGGCATCGCCTTCGCCATCTTCGTGGCCTTCATCGGCCGCGCGGTGCTGGGCGCATGAGCGCGTCCCCGTCCAACTCGGCCGGGCTGTTCAAGCTGGTGGGCGTGGCCGTGGCCGTGTTCGTGCTGACGTTCTCGCTGGTGCCGCTGTACCGCATCGCCTGCGAGAAGGTGTTCGGCATCCGCCTGGAGCAGGGTCCCGGCCAGGCCGCGGCCGTCGCTGCCGCCAAGGCGAAGCGCACCGTCACCGTGCAGTTCGACGGCGGCGTGAACTCCAAGCTGCCGTGGGCCTTCCATCCCGAGCAGCTGACCATGCAGGTGGTGCCCGGCGAGCTGTACGAGGCCAAGTATTTCGCCCGCAACGACAGCGAGCGCCCGATCGTGGGCAGCGCGGTGCCGTCGGTGGCGCCGGCGCGCGCGTCGGGCTATTTCACCAAGACCGAGTGCTTCTGCTTCACCGCCCAGACCCTGCAGGCCGGCGAAAGCCGCGACATGCCGGTCCGCTTCATCGTGGATCCGGACCTGCCGGCGGAGGTGAAGACGATCACCCTGTCGTATACCTTCTTCAAGAACGATGCACTGACCGCGCAGATCGGCAGGGGCCATGCATCGCCCTCGCCGCTCGCGGCACCCTGATCACGCTCAGCAACCGGAAGCCACGCCATGGGACAAACCCATTCGCCAGACGCCAACATCTACTTCGTGCCGCACAGCTCCAAGTGGCCGTTCGTGGGTTCCATCGCCATGTTCGTCACCATGGTCGGCGTGGCCAGCTGGCTGAACGACATCTCGTGGGGCATGTGGACCTTCTACGCCGGCGTGCTGATGCTGTGCGCCACGTTGTTCATGTGGTTCGGCGACGTCATCCGCGAGTCGGTGGGCGGCAACTACAACCGCCAGGTGGACGTGTCCTTCCGCATGGGCATGGTGTGGTTCATCTTCTCGGAAGTGATGTTCTTCGCCGCCTTCTTCGGCGCCCTGTTCTACGCGCGCACGCTGGCGCTGCCGTGGCTGGGCGGCGAGGGCGACGGCGTGATGACCAACAGCCTGCTGTGGGAAGGTTTCAGCGCCGCGTGGCCGAGCGCCGGCCCGGGCCAGGTGGGCGGTCAGTTCCAGACCATTCCCGCATGGGGCCTGCCGCTGCTCAACACGCTGATCCTGCTGACCTCGGGCGTGACCATCACCATCGCGCACCACGCGCTGAAGGCCGGCAACCGTAGTCAGCTGCTGATCTGGCTGGGCGCCACCGTGCTGCTGGGCTGCACGTTCCTGTTCTTCCAGGCCGAGGAATACATCCACGCCTACAAGGAACTGAACCTGACCCTGGGCTCGGGCATCTACGGTTCCACCTTCTTCATGCTGACCGGCTTCCACGGCCTGCACGTGACCCTGGGCACGATCATGCTGGCGATCATCTGGTTCCGTTGCGCCAAGGGCCACTTCAGCAAGGACAATCACTTCGGCTTCGAGGCCGTGGCGTGGTACTGGCACTTCGTGGACGTGGTGTGGCTGGGCCTGTTCCTGTTCGTCTACGTGCTGTAACGGCCGGGATTGGTGATACGGGATTTGTGATACGCAAGTGCGGATCCCGGATGTGCAAAGAGCGACGGTCGCCCGTCGCTCTTTGCTTTTCCGGATCACCAATCACGAATCACCAATCACGGCGCTCAGCCCGGATTGACGCCGTGCGGCTGGATCCAGCCCATCTTGATGGCCAGCACCACCAGCAGGATCAGGCCCACGGACAGGGCGATGCGCCGGGTCAGGGCGTTGACCGTGCGCTTGCTCTCGCTCTTGTCCACCAGCATGTAGTACAGGCCGGCACCCAGGTTCCACACGATGAGGATGAGGAAGGCGATGATCAGCAGGGTTTTCAGCGAATCGTTCATGGCGTCCTCGGCGGGGCGCGGGCGATGAGGCAGGCATTATCGCTTCCCCGGCGTGAGCCCGGGGTGGGTGCGACATTCGGACGCAGTCCATGAGCCGGCGCATGCCGCTGCCGATCGGCTGGACCCTGGCCGTGCTGGCCATGTCGCTGTTCGGCAGCCTGGGCGCCTGGCAGTGGGGTCGGGCAGAACAGAAGGAGGCCATGCTGGCCGACACCGCGCGCGTGCTGGCCGAGCGCCAGCCGCAGGCGCTGGCGCTGGCCGCGGATGCGTCGCGGCTGCAGGCTTACGACTGGGTGGTGGGCGAGGGCGAGTTCCTGCCCGGCCCGGCCATCCTGCTGGACAACCAGACGCGCGACCGCCAGCCGGGCGTGCGCGCCTACCGCGTGTTCCTGCCTGCCGGCGACGGCGAGCCGCTGCTGGTGGAACTGGGTTGGCTGCCCGTGCCGGGCGACCGCACGATGCCGGCCGTGGCCCCGCTGCGGGGCCCGCAGCGCATCGCCGGCCTGCTGGTGCCGCCACCGTCGGAAGGCATCGCCCGGGCTTCGCCCACGGTGTTGGCGGATGGCAGCCTGCTGGTGATCGCGCTGCAGCGGGAGGCGCTGGCGCAGGCGCTGTCCCTGCCGGCGCTGGCGCCGCGCGTGCTGAAGCTGGACCCCGACCTGCCGCTGGGCTACGCCCGCGATCTCGACATCCTGCCGAACACGCTGCCGCCGGAGCGCCACGTGGGCTACGCGGTGCAGTGGTTCGGCCTGGCCGCTGCGGTGTTCATCACGGCGCTGGTCCTGACCTGGCGCAGTCGGCGGGCCGGTAGACAGGGCCGGTAGACATCTTCGACCCGCCATGTCCGCATGCTCTGGGGCGCGATCGGCATGCAGTGAGCGTGCCGGCCCCCGGTATCCACGGCAGGCCGGGCTGCCGTGACGGGTCGATCATCGCGAAGAGCCTGGTTCGACAGGCTCACCACGAACGGCCATCGAGCGGCCTTGTACGACATCCAGCGGGCTTGGCCTGCGGGACCGTGTTGTCGGGCGTAGGCATAGGGGCAATGAGCGCCCGGGCATGAGAAAATGCCGCCCATGGACCCCAAACCATTCGATCCCGCCCAGCGGCGTCGCGGGCGGTGGATGCTCGTCGGCCTGTTCGCCCTGTTCTTCGGCACCGTGTTCGGGGCCGGCATCCTGCGTTTCTCCGGCTGGCAGCCTGCGGGGCACAAGAACCATGGCCAGCTGCTGCAGCCGCCCGCGGATGCACGCGATCTGGCCCCCGCACTCGTCGATGGCGGCACGTACGCATGGAAACCCGCCGAGCGCCGCTGGCGCATTGTGGCCGCACCCGCACCCGGCTGCGCGGACGCGCGCCTGACCCTGGCGCGGGACCTGGACAAGGTCTGGCAGCTGTTCGGCCATAACGCCGACGAAGTCGACATCCTGTGGATCGGCGACTACCCGGCGCAGGCGCCGCGCCACGCGGCACTGCGCCAAGTCCGTGCCGACGATCCCCTGCGCGCGCGCCTGCCGCAGGTGGACGACGCTACGGGCACGCCGGTGTACGTGATCGATCCCCACGGCTTCGTCATCCTGCGCTACGCCCCGGGTTTCGACCCTGGTCACCTGCGTACCGACGTCGCCAAGCTGATCAAGCTCATCTGAGCTCCCGAACGAACCGCAGACCATGATGAATGCTGTTGCGCGCCCCGTGATCTACCGACATTTCCACCGCATCGCCTGGCTGGCGGTCGCGCTGACGCTGTGCGTCGTCGTGTTCGGCGCCTTCGTGCGCCTGTCCGATGCCGGCCTGAGCTGCCCGGACTGGCCGACCTGTTACGGCCGCGCCGCATGGCCGAAGGCCGTCGACGAAGCGGCTTCGCACGTGGCCAGCGAGATCCGTCCGTTCGAGACCCACAAGGCGTGGCGCGAACAGGTGCATCGCCACATCGCCGCGTCGCTGGGCGTGCTGGTGCTGGTGCTGGCCCTGCTGGCCGCGCGTCGCCGCCGCTGGGGCATCGCGCAGATCCTGGCGGCCGCCGGGCTGGTCGGTGCCGCCATCCCGCTGTACATGCACGGCGAGCACGTCGCCGCGTCGGCGCTGGCGATCCTCGGGGAAGCCATCCTGCTGTTCGCAGCCCTGCGCTGGTCGAACATCGACCTGGCGCGCGCCGCCACCCTGACGCTGGCGGTGATCATCTTCCAGGCGCTGCTCGGCATGTGGACGGTGACGTGGCTGTTGAAGCCGATCGTGGTGATGGGTCACCTGCTCGGCGGCCTGACCACCTTCTCGTTGCTGGTGTGGATGGCATGGCGTGCGACCGACCGGCCCATCACGCTGGCCGACGCCCGGGTGCTGCGGCGCTGGCTGGCCGGCGGCCTGGTGCTGCTCGGCATCCAGATCGCGCTGGGCGGCTGGGTCAGCGCCAACTACGCGGCGTTGGCCTGCGGCCTGGATTTCCCCAAGTGCGTGGGCCAGTGGCTGCCGCCGGCGGACTTCCGCGAAGGCTTCGTGCTGTGGCGGGGCATCGGCGTGGACTATGAGGGCGGCGTGCTGGACGGCGCATCGCGCATCGCCATCCAGCTGACCCATCGCGCCATGGCGGTGGTCGTGGCGCTGTACGTGCTGGCCCTGGCGCTGCGCCTGTTCCGCACCCCCGGCATGCGCGGCTGGGCGCTGACGCTGATCGTGCTGATCGCCGCGCAGGTCACCCTGGGCATCCTCAACGTCAGGCTCAACCTGCCGCTGCCGGTCGCCGTGGCGCACAACGCCGGCGCCGTGCTGCTGCTGTTCACGATGGTCTCGCTGCTCGCACGCCTGCGCAGGCCCGACTGATGGCGTCCACGTTCCGCCAGTACTGGGACCTCACCAAGCCGCGCGTGGTGGCGCTGATCGTGTTCACCGCGCTGGTGGGCATGTGCCTGGCCATCGAGGGTCTGCCCGATGGCGGGCAGCTGCTGCGCGGCGCGCTGGGCTTCCTCGGCATCTGGCTGGCCGCCTCCAGCGCCGCCGCCATCAACCAGCTGCTGGATGCGCGCATCGACGCGAAGATGGCGCGCACCTCATGGCGTCCGTTGGTGCAGGGCCAGGTGAAACCGTGGCAGGCGCTGGCGTTCGCGCTGGTGCTGGCCGCGCTGTCGATGGCGATCCTGGTGCTGTGGGTCAACACGATCACCGCCGTCCTGACCTTCGCGTCGCTGATCGGTTACGCGGTGGTGTACACGGTGTTCCTGAAGCGCGCCACGCCGCAGAACATCGTCATCGGCGGTATCGCCGGCGCGGCGCCGCCGCTGCTGGGCTGGGCCACGATGACCGGCATGCAGGGCGAGTGGGACTGGCCGCACGCGCTGCTGCTGGTGCTGATCATCTTCGTGTGGACGCCGCCGCATTTCTGGGCCCTGGCGATCTTCCGTCGCGAGGACTATGCGCGCGCGCTGGTGCCGATGCTGCCGGTGACGCACGGCGTGACCTACACGCGCTGGCAGATCCTGTTCTACACCGTGCTGCTGGTGGAGGTGACCGTGCTGCCGGTGGTATTCGGCATGAGCGGCTTCTTCTACCTGGGCGGCGCGCTGGTGCTGGGCTCGGTGTTCCTGTGGTACGCGTGGCGCCTGCTGAACCCGCCGGACGAGTTCTTCGCCATGCGCGTGTTCAACTACTCCATCGTCTACCTGATGGCGCTGTTCGCCTTCCTGCTGGTCGACCACTGGGCGATGCCGCTGCTGCGGCCGGCCGCCTCGGTGGGCGGCATCGCGTTCGTGCCGGCGGGGTAAGTCTCCGCTTTTGTGGGAGCGACGTCAGTCGCGACCGCTCCTGGTCGGCGCTTCTTCTGCTTGGCTCGTGCGATGCCGTTGCCGCACTTCCGCACGAACGAACTCGAAACGTGGCTTCGTTCGTGCGGTCGCGACTCACGTCGCGCCTACACACCCCTCAGCGTTCGGGCTTCGCCAACCGTTCCATCACCACCGGCTCCAGCGACTTCAGTCCGGCCGCACGGCCCAGGGTGAGCGCCGCTTCCGGCGATGCGCCATCGACCTGGACGGCCGCCAGCGCCAGCAGCGCACCGACGCGGTTGCCCGAGGCGCAATGCAGCAGCACTTCACCGCCGCGTTCTTTCAGCAGGGCATGCAGGGCCGCGGCGTTCGCTGGCGTGATGTCGTCCTTGCCGGCGATCGGCAGGGCGATGTAGTCCATGCCGAGGCGACGCACCTCGGCCGCTTGGTCGTAGCCGCGATCTTCCTGGGGAGCGCGCAGGTCGATCACCGTGCGTACGCCCTCGGCCTGCAGGCGCGCAAGATCGTCGCGCGAGGGCTGGCCACCGGTATGCAGCCCGGGTCGGGGCTGGACGAAATCGTGGGCGGTGGCGGCGAAGGACGCTGCGGACAGCAGCGCGGAGAGCAGCAGGGAAGCGGTGCGTTTCATCACGGAGTCCTCAATGGCGGCCGATGCGGGCCTGCAGCAGCGTGCGCAGTTCGTACTTGTCGGCTTCGTCCAGCCCGATATTGCGTTGCTTGGCCTGCAGTTCGTCAAGACGCTGCTGCAGCATCTGCTTCTCCAGCTGAACCGCGGCATCCAGGACCTCCTGCCGCCAGCCGTCCTCGTCGCCGGGCAGCTCCTGCATCGCCAGCTTCTGCAGCGCCGCGGCCTCGTCGCGTTCGGCGAAATGTTCCAGCAGCGCACCGGTGGTGATGTCGGGGCGCGCATGGACCAGCGCCAGCAGCTCCAGCAGCAGTTCCATGCCCGGCAATCGAAGGCCCGAGAAACCATGCGTCGATTCGATCGCCAGGGCCAGCGCGGGCTTGTGCAGCAGGCGCACGATGATGTGGCGGACCAGGCTGGGCTTCTGGCCCGGCTTGGCAGCGGATGCGCGCCGTGCCGGTGCCGGCGCGGGTGACGGCGTCGCGGTGCCCGCGCCCACGCCCGTCACCACCGTCAGCTGCTGGCGCATCAGGTCGCCGAAGGCGCCATCGGGAATCTGTGCCAACAAGGGGCGTGCGCGCTCAGCAAGACGCGCCTTGCCGTCCAGCGTGGACAGCTTGATGTCCTTGCCCAGTTCCTGGAAGAAGAACTCCGACAGCGGCATCGCCTGCTGCAGGCGCGCGTCGAAGCCCGCCGCGCCTTCCTGTCGCACGATGGTGTCGGGGTCCTCGCCATCGGGCAGGAACAGGAAGAAGGCCTGCCGCCCATCTTTCATGCGCGGCAGTACCGATTCCAGTGCGCGCCACGCCGCGCGCTGGCCCGCGGCGTCGCCGTCGAAGCAGAAGTACACGTCGGGCGCGTTGCGGAACAGCAGTTCGGCGTGTTCCGGCGTGGTCGCCGTGCCCAGCGTGGCGACGGCCTCCTTCACGCCGAACTGGAACAGCGAGACCACGTCCATGTAGCCCTCGACCACCACCAGCCGCGCGATCTTCTGGTTGGCCTGCTTCACCTGCCACAGGCCGTACAGCTCGCGCCCCTTGTGGAACAGCGCGGTCTCCGGCGAGTTGAGGTACTTCGGGCCATCATCTTTCTGCAGCACGCGTCCGCCGAAGGCGATCACGCGTCCGCGCCGGTCATGGATGGGAAACATCACCCGGTCGCGGAACTTGTCGTAGACGTGGCCGCGGTCGTTCTTCGAGAACAGGCCGGCGCGGTCGAGCAGCTTCATCCGCCGCTCGTCGGTGCCCAGCGCGTCCTTCAGCGCCGAGTAGCCGTCCGGCGCATAGCCGATCATGAACTGCGTGCGGATCGCCGCATCCACGCCGCGGCCATCGAGGTAGGCCTTGGCCTTCTCGCTGCCCTCCAGGTTGCGCTGGAAGAAGCGCGCAGCGGCTTCCAGGGCGTTGAAAAGATCGCGGGTATCGTTGTTCTCGTTGCGCTGCTGCGTCTCGCGCGGCACTTCCATGCCGTTGCGGCGGGCCAGTTCTTCCACCGCATCGAGGAACTCGAGGCGGTCGTAGTTCATCAGGAACGACAGCGCGGTGCCGTGCGCGCCGCAGCCGAAGCAGTGGTAGAACTGCTTGGTCGGCGACACCGTGAACGAGGGCGAGCGCTCGTCGTGGAACGGGCAGCAGGCCGAGTATTCCTTGCCCTGCCGCTTCAGCGGCACGCGCGCGCCCACCACCTCGACGATATCCGTCCGGGCGAGCAGTTCGTCGATGAAGGCGTCGGGGATGCGGGCCATGGGCCACATAGGATGCCATGCCCGGCCGGGCCGCCGGGGTCGCGCGCTACCATGCGGTCATGCCTGCGACGATGCCCTCCGATGAAGCCCTGTTGGCCCAGCTGCGCGAGGCCATGGGCGCGGCGCACGTCCTGACGGGTACGCGGGCGACGCGCCGCTACCGCAAGGGCTACCGTTTCGGCGACGGCCCGGTGCTGGCCGTGGTGCGCCCCGGCACGCTGCTGGCCTTGTGGCGCGTGCTGGAGGCCACGGTGCAGGCCGGGCGCATCGTGCTGATGCAGGCGGCGAACACCGGGCTCACCGGTGGTTCCACGCCGGATGGCGACGACTACGACCGCGGCATCGTACTGGTCAGCACCCAGCGGCTGGCCGGCGTGCAGGTGATCGAAGACGGCCGCCAGGTGGTCTGCCTGCCAGGCGCGACGCTGGACGTGCTGGAAAAGACGCTCGCACCGCTGGGGCGCGAACCGCATTCCGTCATCGGCTCCTCCTGCATCGGTGCCTCCGTCCTCGGCGGCGTGTGCAACAACTCGGGGGGGGCGCTGGTACGGCGTGGCCCGGCCTACACCGAGCTGGCGCTATACGCGCAAGTGGGCGACGACGGCGTGCTGCGGCTGGTCAATCATCTCGGCATCGCCCTGGGCGACGCGCCGGAGGAGATCCTGACGCGGCTGCAGGCGGGCGACTACACGGCGACGGACATCGCCCGCGATGCCGCCCGCGCGGCCTCCGACCGCGGCTATGCGGCCCACGTGCGACAGGTGGATGCGCCGACGCCGGCGCGCTACAACGCCGATCCGTCGCGCCTGCACGAGGCGTCGGGATGCGCGGGGCGGCTGGCCGTGTTCGCGGTACGGCTGGATACGTTCGAGAAGGACGAAGCCGCCGTGTTCTACATCGGCAGCAACGATCCGGACGACCTGACGGCCGTGAGACGCCACCTGCTGACCGCCTTCGAGCGGCTGCCGATCTCCGGCGAGTACCTGCATCGCGACGCCTTCGATATCGGCGACCGCTACGGCAAGGACACCTTCCTGTTGATCGACCGCTTCGGCACCGACCGCGTGCCAGCGGCATTCGCCCTGAAGAGCCGCATCGACGGCTGGTGCGAGCGGTGGGGCCTGCGCGGCCTGACCGACCGCGTGCTGCAGGCGGTGTCCGGGTGGTTGCCCGACCACCTGCCGCCGCGCCTGCGTGATTTCCGCGCGCGCTACGAACACCACCTGCTGCTCAAGGTGTCGGCGCAGGACGCAGATGCCACGCGCGATTTCCTCGACCGCTTCTTCGCCGGCCGCGAAGGGGCATTCTTCGCCTGCGATGCCGACGAGGGCCGCAAGGCGTTCCTGCACCGTTTCGCCGTCGCCGGCGCCGCCGTGCGGTATCGCGAAGTGCATCGCGACGCCGTCGAGGACATCGTCGCGCTGGATGTCGCCCTGCGCCGCGACGACCGCGACTGGGTGGAGACGCTGCCTCCCGCGCTGGCCGACACCATGGTCGCGCGTCTCTACTACGGGCACTTCTTCTGCCACGTCTTCCACCAGGACTACATCGTGAGGCGGGGAACGGATCCGCTTGCGGTGGAGCACGCGCTCTGGAAGCTGCTGGATGCGCGTGGCGCCGAGTATCCGGCCGAACACAATGTCGGCCACCTCTACCACGCCAAGCCGCAGCTGGCCGCGTTCTATCGCGGGCTGGATCCCACCAATACCTTCAACCCCGGCATCGGGCAGACCAGCAAGCGGGCTGATTGGAAGGAGTGAGGAGTGAGGAAAAGCGGCTTTCGCTCACTCCTCACTCCTCCCCACTCACTTCTCGAACTCTGCGCTCGTCGATCACCGCCGTGATCAGCGCCCCGGCGAAGAACACCACGCTGGCGTAATAGATCCACACGAGCATCAGCACCAGCGCGCCCATCGATCCGTACGCGCTGCCGGGCGCGGCTTCGGCCAGGTAGAAGCCGATCAGGTAGCGCCCGCCTGCGAACAGCAGCGCCGTGATGACGCCGCCCAGGAACGCCTGCTTCCACGCCACGCGCCGGTCCGGCAGGTAGTGGTAGAAGAAGGCGAAGGCGAGCGCGTACAGCAGCAGGGTACTGGTGTAGCCCAGCACGGGCAGCAGCGACGGCAGCCGTGCGAAGGCCACCTGCAGCGCCGTGGTGGCGATCATCGACACGATCAACAGGAAGCCGATGGCCAATACCACGCCCAGCGAGAACACCCGCTTCTTCAGCCACGCCACCAGGCCGTTCAGACGCTGAGCGTCGGTGCGGAAGATCAGATTCAGCGCACCCTGCAACTGGGCGAAGACCACGGTCGCGCCGACCAGCAGCAGCGCGGTGCTCCACAGCCCCGCCAGCGACCCCAGGTCGGGACGGGCGTCGGCGTTGCGGATCACGGTGGTGGCCACGGCGGCGGCATCGGAGCCGGCAAGCTGGCCAATCTGGTCCAGCAGCGACTGCTGTGCGGGCGGGTACAGCGAGGCCGTCAGCCACAGCAGCAGGATCAGCAGCGGCGCCAGCGAAAGCAGCGCATAGAACGACAGCGACGCGGCCTGCGTCATCAGGTCGGTCTCGATGAAGCGGCGCATCAGTGCTACGGGCAGGCTGCGCTCGGCGCGCGCACCCAGCCGCTGCAGGTGTTGCCGGATGGCGGGAAGGCGGACAGGCGTGTGCATGGGCCGAGGGTGGCCCGCCGCGTGTCAGCGCTTCGTTAGCGCGGCGTCGTCGGGACGTTCACGTGGACGCGTCGGCCAGCGCGCGCAGGGCCTCGCCGCTGACGCGCTGCACGGTCCATTCGTCCATGCCGGTGGCACCCAGGCGGCGATAGAAATCGATCGCGGGCGTGTTCCAGTCCAGCACCGACCATTCGAAGCGGCCGCATCCGCGTTCCACCGCCAGGCGCGCCAGATGCACCATTAGCCGCTTGCCCAGCCCCAGGCCGCGATAGCGGGGATAGACGAAGAGGTCTTCCAGATACAGCCCCGGCTGTCCGAGGAAGGTCGAGAAGCTGTGGAAGAACAGGGCGAAACCGGCCGGCGTGCCGTTGGCCTCGGCGATGACGACTTCGGCCGCAGGCCGCTCCCCGAACAGGTGCTGTTCCAGCAGGGCGGGCGTGGCAACGGCCTCGTGGGCGAGTTTTTCGTACTCGGCCAGGCCGCGGATGAAATCGAGGATCTGCGGGATGTCGGCGCGGGTGGCCGGGCGCAGGGTGATGGTGGGGGTCTCCATGGCGTCAGGATGCCACGGAGACGTCCCCCGAGCGGCTTGGTCTCAGCCCGCCAGCTTCTTCTTGATCAGCGCGGACACCAGGCCCATGTCGGCCTGGCCGGCCAGGCGCGGCTTCAGCACGCCCATCAGCTTGCCCATGTCGGCCGGGCCGGAGGCGCCGGTCTCGCCGATGGCGGCCTCGATGGCGGCCAGGATCTCGGCCTCGCCCAGCTTGGCTGGCAGGTAGGCGTCGATCACCGCGATCTCGGCGCGCTCGACGGCGGCCAGGTCCTCACGGTGGGCGGCTTCGTACTGGCTGACCGAATCCTTGCGCTGCTTGACCATCTTCTCCAGCACGGCCAGCACGGCAGCGTCGTCCAGTTCCACGCGCTCGTCGACTTCCTTCTGCTTGATGGCGGCGTTGATCAGGCGGATGACGCCCAGGCGATCCTTCTCGCCGGCCTTCATCGCGGCCTTCATGTCATCGGTGAGCTGCTGTTTCAGGGACATGGCGGTTCTCGGGACAGGTGATTCGGGATTCGGGATTCGGTCGCAGGAGGGCGGGCGCTGTCGCGAATCCCCAATCCCCTCTCCCGAATCCTGCGCCAAAACAAAAAGCCGGCGACGCTTGCGCGTGCCGGCTTCTCGCGAAGCGACGCGGCTCAGTACAGGCGCTGGCGCTTGGTGACGTCGCGCGAGCTGCGGCGCAGCTGGCGCTTCACCGCGGCGGCGGCCTTGCGCTTGCGCTCCTGGGTCGGCTTCTCGTAGAACTCGCGCTTGCGGGTTTCGGCCAGGACGCCGGCCTTTTCGCAGGTGCGCTTGAAGCGACGCAGCGCAAACTCAAACGGCTCGTTTTCGCGGACTTTGACGCTGGGCATACGTAATCTCGGTGAAGTAAAGGCCCGGGCAGACCGGGTGAGCCGCGTATTATAGCGGCTGACTCCGGCGCTGCAACCCACCCCGGCTTGTCCCTGTCCCCCAGGAGCCCCAGATCCCCGTCATGAAAGTCCTCGGCATCGAAACCAGCTGCGACGAAACCGGCGTGGCCGTCTACGACACCGGCCGGTCCGGCGCGGCCGGCCTGCGGGCCCACGCGGTCTACAGCCAGATCGCCCTGCACGCCGAATACGGCGGTGTGGTGCCAGAACTGGCCAGCCGCGACCACGTCCGCAAGCTGCTGCCGCTGATCCGGCAGACCCTGGCCGAGGCCGGCCTGGAGACCCGGGACCTGGACGGCGTGGCCTACACGGCCGGCCCGGGCCTGGTCGGCGCCCTGCTGGTCGGGGCCGGCGTGGCCCGGTCGCTGGCCTGGGCGCTGGACGTGCCCGCCGTGGCCGTCCATCACATGGAAGGCCACCTGCTGGCCCCGCTGATGGAGGACGACCCCCCGGAAGCGCCGTTCGTGGCGCTGCTTGTCTCGGGCGGGCATACCCAGCTGGTGGCCGTGGACGCGATCGGCCGCTACCGCCTGCTCGGCGAGACACTGGACGATGCCGCCGGCGAAGCGTTCGACAAGACCGCCAAGATGATGGGCCTGCCGTACCCGGGTGGCCCGCAGTTGGCCGCGCTGGCCGAACAGGGGACGCCGGGCCGGTTCAAGTTCGCCCGGCCGATGACCGACCGCCCCGGGCTGGACTTCAGCTTCTCCGGCCTGAAGACGCAGGTGCTGCTGGCCTGGCGCGACAGCGACCAGTCGGACCAGACCAAGGCCGACATCGCGCGCGGCTTCGAGGATGCGGTGGTCGACACGCTGGCGATCAAGTGCGAACGCGCGCTGGACGAAGCCGGCAGCGACGTCATCGTCATCGCCGGCGGCGTGGGCGCCAACAAGCGCCTGCGCGCGAAACTGCAGGACATGGCGCTCAGGCGCGGCGGCCGCGCCTGCTTCCCGCGTCCGTCGCTGTGCACCGACAACGGCGCGATGATTGCCTTCGCCGGCGCACTGAGGCTTGAGGCGGGCCAGCACGAGACGGCCGAAGTGAAGGTCACGCCGCGCTGGGACATGGCCACGCTGGCGACCGTGGCCGCAGCGGGCTGAGAGGAACGGGCGCGGCGAATTCCGTTCAGGTTCAAGGCGGTGCGGCTAGGCTTTCCCGCTCCGCCAACCGGTGCGCCTGCCTGCGCAATGCAGATGCCAGGGCGCGCATGAACCACCTCAAGGGGTAACGGAATGACCGAACAGCTGGATGCCCTGCGCGCGAGCCTTGCGCCGTATCCATGGGCGTATACCGTCGTCGTCGCCTGCGCACTGGTACTGCTGGCGTGGCTGGCCAACTGGATCACCAAGCGCGTGCTGCTGCGCGGCCTGCGCCGGCTGCTGGCCACGCTGCCGCTGGGCCAGGGCGACCACCAGGTCCGCCTGCGGGTGATCCCGCGCCTGGCCAACGTGGTGCCCGCGGTGGTGCTGGCCGCCGGCGTCGCCTTCGTGCCGGACCTCCCGGCGCTGCTGGTGACGGTCGTCCGCAACGTCTGCTTCGCCTTCATCATCCTCACGGTCGCGCTGGCCGTCGCGGCGGCGCTGGACCTGGCCAACGAGGTCTACCAGCGGCGGCCCGATGCCGCCGACAAGCCGATCAAGGGCTACCTGCAGCTGCTGAAGATCGTCGTGTTCGTGGTCGCGGCGGTGCTGATGGTCGCGGCGCTGATCGACCGCTCGCCGGTGATCCTGCTGTCGGGCCTGGGCGCGATGATGGCGGTGCTGATCCTGGTGTTCCAGGACACGCTGCTGTCGCTGGTGGCCAGCGTGACGCTCAGTTCCAACGACATGGTGCGGGTGGGCGACTGGATCGAGATGCCCAGCCAGAACGCCGACGGCGACGTCATCGACATCGCGCTGCACACGGTGAAGGTGCAGAACTGGGACAAGACCATCACCACCATCCCCACCAAGAAGCTGATCAGCGACTCGTTCAAGAACTGGCGCGGCATGAGCGAGTCCGGGGGGCGCCGGATCAAGCGCGCGCTGTACCTGGACCAGAACAGTGTGCGTTTCCTGGACGAAGACGGGCAGGCGCGGCTGCGCCGCTTCCGCCTGCTGGCCGACTACCTGCAGCGCAAGGATGGCGAACTGGACGCATGGAACGCACGCCTGGCCGAGCAGGGACGCGAGCGCGTCAACCAGCGCCGCATCACCAACCTCGGCACATTCCGTGCCTACATCGAGGCCTACCTGCGCGCGCATCCCGACATCCACGACGGCATGACGCTGCTGGTGCGCCAGTTGCCGCCGGGCCCGACCGGCCTGCCGCTGGAGGTCTACTGCTTCACCCGCACCGTGGCATGGGGGCCGTACGAGGGCATCCAGTCGGACATCTTCGACCATCTGCTGGCGATCCTGCCGGAGTTCGGGCTGCAGGTGTTCCAGCAGCCGGGTGGGGCCGACGTGCGCCGGCTGCAGGGTGTGCCAGGCGCGGCCGTGGCGGCCATGGGCTGAGCGCGCCCATCGATTGCGCGTACCATTCCCGCACCCGGATCCAGAGCCCCCCATGGACATCGTTTTCATCGAAGACCTGCGCATCGAGACCGTCATCGGCATCTACGACTGGGAGCGCGGCATCCGCCAGACCGTGGCGCTGGACGTGGAGATGGCGTTCGACAACCGCGTGCCGGCGGCGAGCGACGACATCGCGCACACGCTGGACTACAAGGCCGTGTCCAAGCGGCTGATCTCCTTCGTGGAGGGGGCGAACTTCGGCCTGGTCGAGACACTGGCGGAGCGGTGCGCGGCGATCATCCGCGACGAATTCGGCGTGGCCTGGGTGCGGTTGAAGCTCAGCAAGCCCGGCGCGGTCACCGGCGCCCGCAACGTGGGCGTGCTGATCGAACGCGGCGAACGTCCGGCCTGACGCCATGGGAATGGCCTATCTCAGCCTGGGCAGCAACGTCGAGCCCGAACGCCACCTGCGCGCCGCGGTCGCCGCCCTGCGCGCGCGGTTCGGCGAGGTGCTGCTGTCGCCGGTCTACCGCACGCGGTCGGTCGGTTTCGACGGCACCGACTTCCTCAATGCCGCCGCCGTGATCGACAGCGACCTCGATCCCTTCGCGCTCAACGACTGGCTGCATGCGCTGGAAGATGCGCATGGCCGGGATCGCAGCGGGCCGCGCTTCTCCGACCGCACGCTCGACATCGACATCGTGCTTTATGACGACCTGGTGCTGCAGGGGCCGGGCAACCTGCGGCTGCCCCGCGATGAGTTGAAGCACGCGTTCGTGCTGCTGCCGCTGGTGGACATCGCGCCGGAAGCGGTCGAACCGCGCAGTGGACGCACGCTGGCGGCGCTGTGGCGCGAACATCCCGACCACGCCACGCCTCCCCAGGCGGTGCCATTCCCGTAGCGTGCGCCGCGCGCACCAACTTCGGGACCCGAATCATCGCGCCGCACCACCCACCGCATGACCGGGCTACGCTGCGGTCGTGCGCATGGCGCACGCTACGGCGTGCGTGCGCTACGTGATGTGCCGGCCGCCGTCGACGTGGATCACCTGGCCGGTGACGTAGCCGGCGGTGTCGCCGAGCAGCCAGGCGACGGTGCCGGCGATGTCGTCCGGGTCGCCGATGCGGCCCAGCGGTGTCTGCGCCAGCAGTCGGTCCTGCACGTGTGGATCGATCCCGCCATCCGGCCACAGGATGGCGCCGGGCGACACCGCGTTCACCCGCACCTCCGGCGCCAGTGATGCCGCCAGCCCGCGCGAGACCGCCAGCAGCGCGGCCTTGGAGGCGGCGTATACCGCCAGGTCCGCACGCGGTTTCTCGGCATAGATGTCGGCGATGTTGACGATGGCGCCGCGTGCGGCTTGCAGGTGCGGCGCTGCCGCCTGCGCCAGGAAGAACGGCGCGCGCGCGTTGACCGCGAACAGTTCCTCCCATTGCGCCGGGGTGGCGCCGCCCACGGGCGTGGGATAGAACGCCGATGCGTTGTTGACCAGGGCGTCCAGACGGCCGAAATGGCCCACGGTTCTCGCCACCAGTTCGGGCAGGCGGTCGAAGACCGCCAGGTCGGCCTGCAGCATCAGCGTGCTGCCCGGGCGCCCGGCTTCCAGTTCGTCGGCCAGACCGTGCATGTCGGCGGCCGAGTCCCGGTAATGCAGCGCCACGTCGTAGCCGTCGGCATGCAGCCGGCGGGCGATCGCGGCGCCGATGCGACGGGCGGCGCCGGTGATGAGGACGACACGACGCGACGTGGGCATGGCAGGCTCCGGAACAGGAGTCCGCATTCTCCCTGCTTTGCACCGGAATGGCGCAAGACCGCACCGAAAAATGTGAGTCGATCTTCGCGGCGATGGGATGCTTGACGGCGCGAGCGTCGAGCGGGCATGTTGCGACGCATCACCCTGTGCCGGATGCGCCGGCCGGGACAGCAGGAAGGCGAATGGACTGGGCGAAGTACCGCACCACGACCTTTGACGAACTGATCCAGGCCGATGGACGGCCGCGACCGGCCGCACGCCGCTTGGTCGAATACCTGGCCGGACTGTCCGGCCGCGAACTGGCCGAACGCCAGCTCGCCGCCGACGTGGTGGCGCGCGTGCAGGGCATCACCTTCACCGTGTACTCCGACGGCCGCAACGTCGACCGCACGCTGCCGTTCGACCTGATTCCACGCATCATCCCGCTCAGCGAATGGCAGCGCACCGAAGCCGGCCTGAAGCAGCGCATGCGCGCGCTGAACCTGTTCATCGGCGACATCTACGGCAGGCAGCAGATCGTCAAGGACAAGGTGTTCCCGGCGATGCTGCTGAAGGATTCGGTGAACTTCCGCGCGCAGTGCGTCGGCATCACGCCGCCCTTGGGCGTGTGGGCGCACATCTGCGGCTCGGACCTGGTGCGCGACGGCGACGGCACGCTGTACGCGCTGGAAGACAACCTGCGCATCCCCAGCGGCGTCAGCTACATGCTGGAAAACCGCATGGTGGCCAAGCGCGTGTTCCCGGAACTGTTCGAGACCAGCTCGATCCTGCCGGTGGACGAATACCCCAGCCAGCTCTACGACACCCTGGCCGCGCTCTCGCCGCGCCCGGGCGACACGCCGGTGATCGCGCTGCTGACGCCGGGCGTGTTCAACAGCGCCTACTTCGAGCACGCCTACCTGGCGCAGGCCATGGGCATCGAGCTGGTCGAAGGCAGCGACCTGTTCGTCGCCGACGACGACTGCACCTACATGCGCACGGTGTACGGGCCGAAGCGCGTGGACGTGGTCTACCGCCGGGTGGACGACCTGTTCATCGATCCGGAAGTGTTCCATCCGGATTCCGTGCTGGGCGTGCCCGGCCTGATCCGCAGCTGGCGTGCCGGCAGGGTCGCGCTGGCCAACGCGCCGGGCGCCGGCGTGGCCGACGACAAGGTGGTCTTCGCCTACGTACCGAAGATGATCAAGTACTACCTGGACGAGGATCCCATCCTGCCGAACGTACCCAGCTACCTGTGCCACAACGCCAAGGAGCGCAGGTACGTGCTGGAGAACATCGAGAAGCTGGTGGTGAAGCCGGCCAACGAATCCGGTGGCTACGGCATGCTGATCGGCCCGCGCTCGACCAGGCGCCAGCGCGAGAAATTCAAGGCGCTGATCGAAGCCAACCCACGCAACTACATGGCGCAGCCCACGCTGGCGCTGTCCACTGCGCCCATCGTCACCAAGCAGGGCCCGTCGCCGCGCCACATCGACCTGCGCCCGTTCGTGCTGTCGCGCCAGGACACCTATGTCACCACCGGCGGGCTGACGCGCGTGGCGATGGTGAAGGGTTCGCTGGTGGTCAATTCCTCGCAGGGCGGTGGCGCCAAGGACACCTGGGTGGTGGACCTGGCCGATGACGACGGGGAGAACGCCTGATGCTGTCGCGGGTGGCCGACAACCTGTACTGGTTCAGTCGCTACGTGCGGCGTGCCGAGAACACCGCGCGGCTGGTGGGCGTGGGCAGCCAGCTGCAGCTGGACATGCCCCGTTCGGTGCGGTTCGCGTGGCGGCCGATGATCGACACGGTGGGCGCGGGCGACTGCTTCGAGCAGTGCTACCCGGATGCCGGCGACGCCGCAGGCGACGTGGACGTGATCCGCTTCCTGCTGCTGGACGAACGCAATCCCTCATCGCTGCGCACGTCCGTGGATTCCGCCCGGGAAATCCTGCGCGGCATCCGCGACACGCTGCCGCAGGACGTCTGGGAAGCGATCAACGACCTGCACCTCTACATCGGCGCGCAGGGCGAGCGCAGTCTGGGCCGGCGCTACCGCATGGAGTTCCTGCAGCGCATCGTCGACGGCTGCCTGAAGGTCTCCGGCCTGCTCAGCGCGAACGTCAGCCGCGACATCGGGTACCAGTTCCTGCGCCTGGGCACGGCGCTGGAGCAGGCCGACATGACCACGCGCATCATCGATGCCGGCGCCTCCGGCCTGGTCACGCCGCGCCACGAAGAGGATCGCGAAGCGTTCCAGAACATGCAGTGGATGAGCGTGCTGCGTTCGCTGGCCGCGTACCAGATGTTCCGTCGCCATGTGCGCCAGCGCGTCACCGCGGAACTGGCGCTGAGGTTCCTGCTGCAGAACAACGAGTTTCCGCGCAGCGTGCACTTCTGCCTGACGCGCGCGCAGAGCGTGCTGCCCACCATGCCGCCCCGCCCTGGCGTGGACCGCTATCTCAACCGGGTGATCGGGATGACCCGCAATGCCGACCCCGCCGTGCTCGCGGAGCGGAACCCCGCCGCGTTCATGGACGAGGTCCAGACGCACCTGGGCGCGCTGCACGATGCCATCGCCGCGGGCTACTTCCACGGATGAATCCGATCAGTCGCGGGCGCGCCACGCAGCGGCCGACACGGCCGCGAGCTTGCTGGCGATCAACGTGCCGGCCACGCCCGCCGCGATACGCCATGCCGGCGGTACCCACCATGCCAGGCAGAGGGCAGTAAGCCCCAGTCCCACGCAGAACACGAGCAGCGCGACCACCCAGGGCTTCAGGCCACCGGCAGCCATCGGTCGTTACTGCTGCTGGCCCTGTGCGTCGCCCGGATCCTGTCGCGAAGGAATCCGGCGGGGCGGCATGGCCGGCAGCGGCCCCGGCACGTCTTCGCGTTCCTGCGGCGGTTCCCAGGGAAAACGCGGCAGGCTGTGCACGGCGGCTTCCAGCTTGCGCGACCAGGTGTCGTGGATCTCGGCGTACAGCGGGGTGTCCGCTTCCAGCCGCATCTTCTGGCTGATCTTCAGGTCGCCGCTGCGCAGCAGCGCCATGTCCACCGGCATGCCGACCGACAGGTTGGAGCGGATGGTGGAATCCAGCGACACCAGTGCGCAGCGCGCGGCATCCTCCAGCGATGTTTCCGGGCGGATGATGCGGTCCAGGATCGGCTTGCCGTACTTGGATTCGCCGATCTGCAGGTACGGCGTTTCCGGCGAGGTGGCGATGCAGTTGCCGAGCGGGTAGACCATGTACAGGCCGGGACGCTCGCCCGCGATCTGGCCGCCCAGGATCAGCGTGGACTGCACGTTGACGCCGCTCTGCTGCGCCTCGTCTTTCATCTTCACCTGGCTGGCGACCAGGGTGTCGCCGACGTACTCCGCCACTTCGTACAGGTGCGAGAACGTGCGCAGGCTCCGCGTCGCATCCGGATCGTCGGCATCGCGCTGCAGCCGCGAGATGGTCAGCTGCGTGGTGGCCAGGTTGCCGGCCGACATGATGACGAACACGCGGTCGCCGGGCCATTCGAATACGTGCATCTTGCGGTACACGCGCACATCGTCGAAGGAGGCGCTGGTGCGGGTGTCCGCGGCGAAGACCAGGCCTTCGTTGACTTCGATGCCGACGCAATAGGTCATGGCGTGTCCGTTGCTGCTGTGCACCACGATTCTATGCGCGACCCCCGGGGTTGGCTAGGGCCGCCATTCCCGTGTTAGACGGCCCGTACAATGGCCGGGTTTCCCGCTGCCCGGTGCACCATGCAGGCCGATCTGCCCCTCCCCGACGACGACGCGCGTGCGCACAGCGAACGCCTCGCGGCCTTCATCCGCAACGAGATCGCCGCCGAGGGCGGCAGCATTCCGTTCTCGCGCTTCATGGAGTGCAGCCTCTACGCGCCCGGGCTGGGCTACTACAGCGCGGGCAGCACCAAGTTCGGCGAGGCGGGCGATTTCACCACCGCGCCGGAGCTGGGGCCGCTGTTCGCCAGCTGCGTGGCGCAGGCGGTGGCGCCGGTACTGCAGCAGCTGGGCCCGGAAGCCGGGTTCGTCGAGATCGGTGGCGGCAGCGGTGCATTCGCCGAGATCATGCTCAAGCGGCTGCTGGAACTGGATGCGCTACCCACGCGCTACGCCATCCTCGAGCCCAGCGCCGATCTGCGCGAACGCCAGCGCGAACGGTTGGGGCGCCGGCTCATCCCGCCGGTGTTCGAACTGGTCGAGTGGCTGGATGCGCCACCGGACGAGACCTGGAATGGGGTGCTGTTCGCCAACGAAGTGATCGATGCGCTGCCCACCCCGCGCTTCACGCTGCGTGACGGTGAAGTGTTCGAGGAAGGCGTCGCGCTGGACAGGGAGGGTCGTTTCGTCCGCACCGACCGTCCGGCCGACGCGCTGCTGTCGGCCGCAGTCCGCCATGTCGAACGGTATCTGGATGCGTCGTTCCCCGATGGCTACCGGTCCGAGCTGCTGCCGCAGCTGCCTTACTGGATCCAGGCGGTGATGGGCGGCCTGGACAGGGGCGCGATGCTGTTCGCCGACTACGGTTACCCGCGGCGCGAGTTCTACCAGGCCGACCGCGACGACGGCACGCTGCGCGCGTACTACCGGCATCGCGTCCACAACGATGCCTACTTGTGGCCGGGCCTGCAGGACATCACCGCGTCGGTCGATTTCACCGCGTTGGCCGAGGCCGGTACGAATGCGGGCTTCGACCTGGCCGGCTACACCACGCAGGCGAACTTCCTGCTGGGCAACGGTCTGCAGGAGCGGCTGGACGAAGCGCAGGCGCGTGCGGACGAGGCCGCCCTGTTGCGCCTGCGCAACGAAGCCAAGCGGCTGACGCTGCCCAGCGAGATGGGTGAGCGCTTCCAGCTGATGGGCTTCTCGCGCGATGTCGAGTTCGGTGCGGCCTTCCTGTTCAACGACCTGAGCTGGCGTCTGTGAGCAGTGTTTTCATGTTGAAGCCGTTCCATCGTCCGCGCCTGTGGTGGGGCCTGTGGCTGCTGGCCGTGATGGGCGTCGTCGTCCTGTCGCTGGTCAACCTGAGCGGCCTGCCGCCGGTGCCCGAAGGGGGCGACAAGGTGGAGCACTTCCTCGCCTACGCGCTGTTGTCGGCGTCGGCGATGCAGCTGTTCGCGACGCGACGCGGCTGCGTTGTCGTGGCAGCACTGCTGATCGCGTTGGGCGTCGGTCTGGAGTTCGCCCAGGGCGCGCTGACCGCCACGCGCATGGCCGATCCGCGCGACGCCCTGGCCAATACGCTCGGCGTGCTGGCCGGCCTGTCCACCTTGTTCACGCCCTTGCGCGACATGCTGCTGGCCTTCGATACCCGGCTTCGACCGCGACGCGCGTAGCTGGAACAGAAGAAAAGCCGGGCATTGCCCGGCTTTTCTTCGACGGCAGCATGCCTCAGCGCGGCTGCAGCGTGATGCGGTCGAGCACCCACATCTGCGGCCGCGTGTCGCCGGTGAAGCGCACGCACAGGTCCTGCCTGCCGGCGGTGCCGGCGGGCAGCAGTGCGTCCAGGTCCAGGAATCCGTCCGCGCCCGGTGCCGCCGGCAGCGGCACGCTGGCCAGCGTGTGGCCCTTGCAGCCGCCTCCCAGGATTTCCAGCTCGCCCAGCGGCGACTTGGCCGGTTCGAACGTGCGGTGCGGCTCGTCGTGCGCCAGCTGGAAGTAGTACGGGATGCGTCCCGCACGCACCTTGATCGACGCGATGCCGTCCAGGTCGGCCTGGTTCCACTGCCAGCACGGGTAGAAGATCGTGGCATTGAAGATCGCGCGTTCGCCCTCGGCCGGGCCGTCGTCTTCCAGACGCAGCAACAGGCGGCCCGCATCGGGGCACACGGCCATCGCCTCGTCGGTGCGCGTGAGCAGTGCGGCGGGCGTCAGCTCGAACGTGGCGGCGGGCGCCAGCGCGCGGCCCTCGGCGAAGGCCGCCGCACGCACGGTGACCGGCAGCTTCAGGTCGAGCGGCGATGCGAACGCCTTGGAAGTCGATGTCGGTTCACTGCCGTCGGTGGTGTAGTGCACCGGATAGCCGAGCGGATTCGACAGCGTGACCTTCACGGTACCCGCCTTGCGGTCGTCCTCGGTCGCGATCATCGCTTCGAACGGCGTCTTCGCGTAGCCCAGGCCGATGGCGTCGTAGCGCTTCAGCTGCGTGGGCAGGCGGCGGGTGAAGTCGGCGAAGTCCTTCTTTGCCGCGGGCGTCCAGCCGGTTTCGGCGACCGCCGCCAGGCGCGGGAAGGCGTTGTGCTGCAGGCGCGCGAACGTGCGCGTGTGCTCGGTCCACAGGTTGGCCTGCAGGCCGAGGATGTGGTGGCGCTGGCTTTCCTCCAGCTCCGGCGGCACCGGCTCGAACGCGTAGACGTCCTGCAACGTGATCAGTGCGGGGCGACCCGGCGGCTCGTTCGGCGACGCCGTCTGCAGGTAGTCCAGGTAGGTCTTGTTCGACGGCGACATCACCACGTCATGGCCCTGGCGCGCGGCCTTCAGACCGCCTTCGATGCCGCGCCACGACATGACCGTGGCTTCCGGCGGCAGCTTGGCTTCGAGGATCTCGTCCCAGCCGATCAGGCGCTTGCCGTGTCCGGCGAGATACTTCTCCAGCCGCTCGACCAGATACCCCTGCAGATCCATTTCGGTCTTCGCGCCGACCTGGCGCATACGGGCCTGCTCGCGTGCCGACGCTTCCCACTGGTCCTTCACCGCTTCGTCGCCGCCGATGTGCACGTAAGTGCCCGGGAACAACTGCACCACTTCGCCCAGCACGTTCTCCAGGAACGTGATCGTCGGTTCTTCCACGTTGACCAGGTTGGGGAACACGCCCCACTCGCTGGACGGCACCAGCGGCGTGTCGATGGAGCCGAGTTCCGCATACGCGGCGATCGCCGCCGTCGCGTGGCCCGGCACATTGATCTCGGGCACGACGGTGATGTGGCGCTCGGCGGCGTACTTCACCACGTCGCGGATCTGGTCCTGCGTGTAGAAACCGCAATAAGGGCGCGGCTCACCAGTTTTCGGGTCCTTGCCGCCATCGCCGGCGGGAATGCGGCAGCCGCCGATTTCGGTGAGCTTCGGGTACTGCTTGATCTCGATGCGCCAGCCCTGGTCGTCGGTCAGGTGCCAGTGCAGGGTGTTGAGCTTGTGCAGGGCCATCGCGTCGATGATCTTCTTCACCTCGTCGACGGTCTGGAAATGGCGCGCCGGGTCCAGCATGAAGCCGCGCCAGGCGAAGCGCGGTGCGTCTTCGATATGGAGCGCCGGCAGCGTGACGCCGCCCTTGTCGCCCTGGGTAGCGAGCTGCCACAGCGTCACCGCACCGTAGAACAGGCCGCGCTCGTCGCGTGCCTTCACCGTGGCGCCATCGGGCGTGATGGCCAGCGTGTAGGCCTCGGGCGAGGCCGCAGCCGCGTTGCCCGTTTCCAGTACGAAGCGGATGCCGTTCTTGCCATCGGCGTCCGCGATCGCCAGTGCAGGCCCGCCCGCGGACTGAAGGTAGGCGGCGAACTGGCCGGCGACGCGTGTCGCCGGTTCGCCGGTGGCGGACAGGCGGGTGCCGGCATTGATGACGAACGATCCTTCGCCCGCCTGCAGCGTGGAGGGCGCGGGAATCAGGGCCGGCGTGATGGGCGCCGAAGCGGCCGCGACGCTGCCGTCGCTGTCCGGTCGGGCGCAACCGGTCAGGACCAGCAGGGTGAGGGCCATGCCGGCCAGGGCGCGACGGACGAAGGGTCGTTTCATCGGAATCCTCGTGGGCGAACGAGCGGAGAGTGCCAAAAAAAAGCGGGCCCGGACAAATCCAGGCCCGCAGAGGGAGAGCGTTCCCTTACATCGGTGATGCGATCAGAACTTGAAACGGAAGTTCAGGTAGTACTGGCGGCCGTTCTGGTAGATCGAACGCGGCTGGTCGCGGTTGAGCGCGTAGTACTTCAGCTTCGGCTCGTTGAGGTTCAGGCCATCCAGCGTGACCGTCAGCCAGTCCGTCGCCTTGTAGCCCAGCGACGCGGACAGAACGTCGGTCTCGTCCTGGTAGAACGCGGTGGCACGATCCAGGCCGCTGTAGAACTCAGAGCGGTAGGTGTAGTTCACGCGCGCGTTGAAGCGGTCGTTCTCGAAGTACGCCCCGATGTTGTAGGTGTTCTTCGAGGTGCCCACCAGGTCGCGGCCATCATCCTGTTCGCCGTCGGCATACGTGTAGTTGGCGTTGATGCCGAAGTTGTCGCCGATCGGTTGTTCGTACGTCAGCTCCACGCCCTTGACCTTGCCGTCGCTGTTGACCGGCACCGTCAGCACGTAGTCCGCCAGGTAGCCCTGCGGGTTGGTGGTGCTGTAGGTCATGTACTGGCGCGTCTCTTGGCCGTAGGACACGTAGTCCTTCAGGTCCATGTAGAACACGCTGGCGGCCAGCAACGCGCGCGGTGCGAAGTACCACTCCACCGACACGTCGAAGTTGGTGGACAGGATCGGCTTCAGGTCGGGGTTGCCGCCGCTGCCCGAGCCCGGTGCGCCTACGGACGGCGGCGGGCTGAGCGAAACGGCGCCCGCGAGGGCCGAGTAGTCCGGGCGGGTCATCGTGCGCGAAGCCGCGACGCGGGCCACCAGGTCCTCGGTGATATCGAACTTGAAGTTGGCGCTGGGCAGCAAGTCGGTATAGGTATGGCGGGTGACGACCGGCAAGTAAGGTCCGAAATCCGAACCGGTGATCGCATCCGGCGAACCTGTGCCCGACACGTTGTTGTGGATGCGTTCTTCGGTCCGCACGTAGCGCAGGCCGACGTTACCGCTCCAGCGGTCGCCTTCGAGGTTCAGCTGCGCGTAGGCCGCGGACGATTCTTCGTGGATCCCGTACAGGCCGGCCCAGTCGGTGCGCGTGGTGGGGTTGCGGTTGGTGAAGCGGTCGTTGAAGGCAGCCAGCTGCTGCGGCGAGTAGTACCAGATGTCGCGCGGGAACGTACCGCCCAGCCCGTCGGCGAAGTCGCCCGGATAGTTGGCGTAGCCACCGGTCGGGTAGTTGGCCGGATCGAACGGCGACTGCGTGCCGACCGGGCAGAAGTACGGTTGGCCCCAGTCGAATGCGACGGTGTTGCCGCTCGCGTCCTTGCACGCCGGCCCTTGGCCGGTCGCTCCCAGCGACTCGCGGCTGTGCTCGGCATAGCGAACACCGAACTGCAGCGAGGACATGGCGCCCTTGTCGATGAAGTATTCGCCATCGATCTGGGCCCACTTCTCTTCGTCTTCGACCTTGACGTCCTGGTAGCCGAAGATCCAGCCCAGCGTGTCGGCAGCGTTGCTGGCGGGGTTGCCGCCGATGTACCAGTCGGCGGCACCGACGCCGTTGAGGCCCCAGCCGCCGCCGGCGCCGATGCCGACGTTCCACTCCGCCACGTCCTGGGTCGGCGTCTCGCCGGTGCCGTCGGACGTGCCCAGCTGTGCCTTCAGCACCAGCGAGTCGCTGGGCTGCCACTTGGCATCGAACGCGATGAACGAGGAGTCTGCACTCGCATCAGGACGCGAGATCTGGTCGTACACGCCATACGTCGTGCCGGGGACGCCGGCGAAGTCGGCCTGCACCAGGGTGCCGTTGCGGACGACGTACCCCGGTAGCGGCGCCTGACCAGTGCCGCGGGCCAGGAAGTGCGTCACCCACAGCAGGTAGTTGCGGTTGTAGTTGCCGGCTTTCTGGTCCGACACGAAGGCGTTCACGCCCAGCGTCAGGTCGTCGGTCGGCTTGATCTGGACTTCGAGCAGGCCGCCCTTGCGCTCGCGCTTCTGCTCGAACAGTGCCGAACCGATCATCGTGGGATACCACACGCCAGCGAGGTCGGGGTTGGAGAGTGCGACCGCACTGCCTGGCGCGATCTGCTCGTAACCCAGCAGTTCCTGGCCATCACGGCGCAGGCTGCGCTCTTCCGAGAACGCCTGGACCAGCACGCCGAGGGTGCCAGCGTCGTTCTTCCAGTTCAGCAGGCCACTGAACTGCGGTTCGGTTTCGCTCGGGAGGTCGGAATAGACGGCACCGATAGATGCTTCCGCGGTGAAGTTTTCCGCGAACTCCAGCGGCTTGCGGGTGATGATGTCGACAGAGCCTGCCACGCCGCCTTCCACCAGGCTGGCCTGCGAAGACTTGTGCACGACGATCTGGCTGACCAGTTCCGACGGCAGCAGGGTGTAGCTGACGCTGCGGCCGACCGTGCCGGTCTGATTCAGCACGAACCAGTCGCCGGAGGCGATGTTGTGCCCGTTGAACAGCGTCTGCGTGAGGCTCGGGTTGGTGCCGCGCATCGACACGCGGTCGTTCTCGTCGAAGCCGCCTTCGTTGGCGCCGGCCGAGCTGACCGTCACGCCGGGGATGCGCTGCAACGAGTCGGCGACGTTCTTGTCGGGCATCTTGCCGATGTCTTCGGCGGTGATCACTTCCACGTGACTCTTGGCCTCGCGCTTGACATCGAGCGACTTCTCCACGCTGCCACGGATGCCGGTGACCACCACGGTGTCGAGGTCGGTCGCCTGGGTGCCGGTCGGCTGGGCGTCCTGCGCGTGTGCCTGCACCGCCACACCCAGACAGGTCACGATGGCGGCGGAAAGGATGGATCTGCGGTACGTCATGATGTCTCTCCCATCATTCATTGTTTGAGTTTCGGCAGGTCTTGCTCGCGCTTGCTCCGCCGTGCTGAAGCCGTTACTGCAATCGACGCCACGCCTGTCCCGGCGCTTGCTCTTCAATCTTCCTGCTGTTGCTCCAGGTACCACTTGGCGGCACCCACCACCCCGAGCTGCCCGTGCTCCACCAGCTTCACGGGAATGCGTTCCAGCGCCTCGCGCATCGTTCCCTTGTTGAGGAAGCGCGCCACGAAGCTGCTGTTGATCAGGAAATCGCGGATCCTGGGCAGGATCCCGCCGGCGAGGTACACGCCACCCTGCACGCCGTAGAGCAGGGCCATGTCGCCGACCACGCTGCCAAGCAGGCCGCAGAACACGTCCAGGCTTTCGCGCGCCAGCGGGTCCTCGCCCGACAGCGCAGCGGCCGTGACCTGGCCCGGATGCGTGTAGCCCGAAGGCGCTGCGCCACGGACGGCGCACAATGCGGCATGCAGGTTCAGCAGGCCGGGGCCGGACAGCGCGTGTTCGACCGGCACGTGCGTGCGGGTTTTCAGCATTTCGGCGAGCAGTGCCATTTCCAGTGCATTGCCCGCCGTCAGCGCGGCCTGGCCGGCCTCGGTGGCCAATACCACCGCGCGAGCGCCGACGGGGATCCACACCGCCGCGCCGAGGCCGGTGCCCGGACCCAGGATCAGCGTCGGGCCGCGCGCCGGTGCGATGGCCGGGCCGGTCAGCTGCAGCACCTGGCTGGCATCCACCTGCGCGGCGGCATGCGCCACGGCTTCGAAATCGTTGACCAGGCGGACGTCGTCGAAGCCGAGCCGCGTGCGCAGGTCGGCCAGCGACAGGCGCCACGGCAGGTTGTTGGTGATGACGGTGCCGTCTTCCAGCGCATAGCCGGCGCTGGCGATCACGCCGCGCGTCACCCGTCCGTGGTCGAGGCTCAGGTGGGCGAGGAAGTCCTGGACGATGTCGCCCAGGCCGGCGTGCTCTGCGCAGGCGTACTTGCGGTACTCCAGCACGTGGACCGGCGTGCCGGCGTCGCCGCTGCCGCGCACCAGACCGATGCGGACGTGGGTGCCACCGACGTCCGCCGCGATGAAGGCGTCGTGCGCCCCGCGGCTGGTCTCTGTCGGCAATGGATTGGCAATGGCGACCACACGTCTCCCCACATGTCCGCGGCCGGGACCCCTCATCCCGATGGAGCCGGAGTGTGGAAAGTGTTTGACAACGTTGTCAAGACTCTGTCATGAAATAGACCTTCGAGCGGCCAAGTGATGTCGAAGAATGGCAACAATTACCGCATTCATCATTGGATTGTGCGCAGGAATGGGTTCAATGCAGTCTTCCGGAAGGCAAGAAGGGGTGAGTCCGATGGACTTCATGCTGCAGTGCATGACGCCGCTGCACTCACATCAGTCAGCCCGAAGGGGGCCGGACCCTCGCCTTTTCTCGATCCGTTCGCGCGCCAATGACAACGTTATTCCCGCTGCTGGCCGCGGACCTGGCGGGCGCGCCGGAACCGGGGATTGCATGGCCGCCGGTAACGGTTACGCCCCGCTCCGCTCGTTCGTGCTCATCGGTACGGCGTGCTCCTTCGTCATGGGGACGGTGTCCTGCCTGACCCGCTTCTTCCCGACGCGGCCGGCGGCGCTGGCCAGACGCAGCGGCGTAAGCAAGGGGCTGGCCCTCAGCCCGGTCGCGACGACAGGGACGGCGGCGATGCTCGCCGGGTCCTCCCTCCCATGGGGGTATCCCGGTGCGCCGCCGGGCCGTGCGTGCGTCATCGGCGGTGGTCTGGCGCTGCTGCAGCCCGCGGCGCGCCCGGGCGCGGGCACGACGGGCCTGATCGATGGCGCCGCACGACGCATTGCGTCGACGGGCATCCGCAACAAGCGGACCGCCATCTTTCGCAGCGCGGCGGCAGGGCATCGGGCGGGTCGTCCGCGGCCGGCGACGGCCGTGCCGGAACGCGGCATCATGGCGGACTCGCCTCCATGACGGAAACGCCCATGCGCCGACCCACCATCAAGGACGTCGCCGAACGCGCGAAGGTCTCGCTGAAGACCGTGTCCCGGGTCATCAACAACGAACCGTCGGTGCTGCAGGGCACGCGCGCGCGCGTGCTGCACGCCATCGCCGAACTGGACTACGAACCGGACCAGTCCGCGCGCAACCTGCGCAGCGGCACGCCGTTCGTGATCGGACTGGTGTACGACAACCCCAACCCGTACCACATCATCGGCGTGCAGAACGGCGTGCTGGCGGCGTGCAAGGAAACCGGCTTCGGCCTGCAGATCCATCCGGTGGATTCCACCTCGCCGTTGCTGGCGGAGGAGCTGGTGGAATTCGTGCAGCGTTCCCGCCTGGCCGGCCTGGTGCTGACCGCGCCGATGTCCGAGCGTGCCGACCTGGTGAATGCGCTGGCCGCGCGCGGGGTGAAGCTGGTGCGCATCATCGCGGCGACGGAAGATCCGGAAGACGGCCTGCCCTGTGTGTATGTCGACGACCGCGATGCGGCCTACGAGATCACCGAACATCTGATCCAGCTCGGCCACCAGCGCATCGGCTTCCTGTGGGGCGGGCTGGCGCACCGGTCGAGCACCGAACGCTATGCCGGCTATGAGAAGGCGCTGAAGGACTACGGCATCACGCTCGACAAGCATCTCGTCGTGCCGGGCGACTACACGTTCGACGACGGCTTCCGTGGCGCGCGCCGACTGCTGGCGCTGCGCGAACCGCCCACCGCGATCTTCGGCTCCAACGACGAGATCGCGGCCGGCGTGCTGGCGGCGGCCAAGTCCGCCGGCATGAACGTGCCCTACGACCTGTCCATCGCCGGTTTCGAGGACAGCCCGTTTTCCAAGCAGTCGTGGCCGCCGCTGACCACCGCCAAGCAGGCCACGCAGGACATCGCCAAGCAGGCCGCGCGCCTGCTGATCGCCGGCCTGCGCCAGGACGCGTACGACGACCATCCCACCGCCGTGCACAACCAGGGCTTCGTGCCGCAACTGGTGGTGCGCGGTTCCACTGCGCCGGTCCGTCCGCGCGCGGACCGACCCGAACCCCCGACACCATGACCGACACCCCGTTGCCCGCGCCCTCCGACACCCTGATGCACCAGGAGGCGGCCCAGACCGCCGACATCGTCGCCGACCAGTACGCGCGCAACGCCGCCGCGGTGAAGGCGCTGGCCGACGACCTGCGGCGCAACCCGCCGCCGTTCGTGGTGACCTGCGCGCGCGGAAGCTCGGATCACGCAGCGACGTATGCGAAATATCTGTTCGAGACGCAGCTGGGCGTGGTCACCGCCTCGGCGTCGCCATCGGTGGGCTCGGTATACGAAGCGAAGCAGCGGTTGGCGGGCGCGCTGTACGTGGTGATCTCGCAGTCGGGCAAGAGTCCGGACCTGCTGCGCAATGCGACGCAGGCGAAGCAGGCCGGTGCGCGCGTGGTGGCGCTGGTGAACGTGGAAGACTCACCGCTGGCGCTGCTGGCCGATACCGTGCTGCCCTTGCGCGCCGGTCCCGAGCGCAGCGTGGCGGCGACCAAGAGCTATCTCGGGTCGCTCGCGGCGATCCTGCAGCTGGCCGCCCACTGGAAGAACGAAGCGCCGTTGCATGCCGCCACCGAGGCGTTGCCCGATGCGCTGCGGCGGGCCTGGCGGGCGGACTGGTCGCCGCTGACCCATGGGCTGGTCGGCGCGCACAACCTGTTCGTGCTGGGGCGCGGCCTGGGCCTGGCCGCCGCGCAGGAAGCGGCGCTGAAGTTCAAGGAAACCTGCGGCCTGCATGCCGAGGCCTACAGCTCGGCGGAAGTGAAGCACGGGCCGATGGCGCTGGTCGGTCCGGGCTTCCCGGTGCTGTGCTTCGCCCAGCCGGACGAAACCGAAGCCGGCACGCTGGCGCTGGCGCAGGAATTCCGCGGTCGGGGCGCACAGGTGTGGATCGCATCGCGCCAGGGCGATCTGCCGCTGGCCGAAGCCCCGCATCCGGCCTGCGCGCCGCTGCTGACCATCCAGAGCTTCTATCGCGCGATCAATGCGCTGGCGTTGCGGCGCGGCCACAATCCCGACGTGCCGCCGCATCTCAACAAGGTCACCGAAACGGTATGAATGCCATGCGCACCGCCACCGCCCTGTGCAATGCCCGCGTGCTGACGCCGGACGGATTCGTCGAAGACCTGGCGGTGCTGATGCAGGACGGCCGCATCGCCGATCTGGTCGCGGACGATGCGATTCCGTCAGAGGCGGTACGGCACGATCTTCACGGCGCGACGTTGCTGCCCGGCTTCATCGATGCGCAGGTCAACGGCGGCGGCGGCGCGCTGTTCAACAACGACACGAGCGTGGAGGCGATCCGCACCATTGCGCAGGCACACCGGCGCTTCGGCACCACCGGTTTGCTGCCGACCCTGATCAGCGACGACGCCGAGGTGATGGCACGCGCGATCGCGGCGACGCGCGAGGCCATCGCGCAGGGCGTGCCGGGCGTGCTCGGCATCCACCTGGAAGGCCCCTACATCGCACCTGCGCGCAAGGGCACGCACGACGCGGCCAAGTTCCGCGTGCCCGGCGCGGACGAGATCGCAATGGCGACCTCACTCGACAACGGGGTGACCCTGTTGACGCTGGCCCCCGAGCAGGTGCCGGCCGATACGATCCGCACGATGGTCGCGCGCGGCGCCATCGTGTTCGCCGGCCATACCGCAGGCACCTACGAACAGATCCGCGCGGGCATCGAGGCCGGGGTGTCCGGGTTCACCCATCTCTACAACGCGATGTCGCCGCTGCAGGGCCGCGAGCCCGGCGCGGTGGGTGCGGCGCTGGAAGACGACGGTTGCTGGTGCGGCGTGATCGTCGATGGCGTGCACGTGCACCCGGCCAGCCTGCGGGTGGCGCTGTCGGCCAAGCCGCGCGGCAAGGTGTTCCTGGTGACCGATGCGATGCCGATGGTCGGCGCGGACGATCCGTCGTTCGATCTGTATGGCGAAACCATCACGGCCGTCGATGGTGTGGTGCGGAATGCGGCCGGTGCGTTGGCGGGGTCGGCGCTGGACATGGCGAGCGCCGTGCGCAACTGCGTACGGCTGCTGGACCTGCCGCTGGAGGAAGCGGCGCGCATGGCGTCCACCTATCCCGCCGATCTGCTCGGCCTTGCGGCCACGCACGGCCGCATCGCGCCCGGCTACCGGGCCGACCTGGTCGCGCTGGACGACGACCTGCAGGTCGTCGGTACCTGGATCGGCGGCGCGTGATCCCGCGCGCATGAGCGCCGCGCCGGTCCGGTTCGCGTCCGTCGACGCGCTGCGCGGCCTGACGGTGGCGGCGATGCTGCTGGTCAACACGCCCGGCGACTGGTCGCACGTGTATGCGCCCCTGCTGCATGCCGAATGGCACGGCGTCACGCCGACCGACCTGGTGTTCCCGTTCTTCCTCTTCATCGTCGGCGTGTCGGTTTCGCTGGGCATCGTGCCGCGTGCCGAGGCAGGCGTGGCGCGCGACGTGCTGGTGCGCGCGCTGCTGTGGCGCGCGGCGAAGATCGTCGCGCTCGGCCTGGCGCTGCACCTGCTGGCGTACCTGATGCTGGACCGTCCGCATTTCCGTCCTTGGGGCGTGCTGCAGCGGATCGGCGTGTGCTTCGCCATCGTGGGGCTGGTGGCGCTGCATGCGAAACCGCGCACGCAGTGGGCGCTGATCGGCGCGATCCTGCTGGGCTACTGGGTGCTGCTCGTGCCGTTCGGCTATGCCCCCTACACGAACCTGCCCGCGCGGGTGGATACGGCCCTGTTCGCCCCGTGGCTTTACCAGTGGGATGCCACGCTTGCGCGCGGCCAGGACCCCGAGGGGCTGCTGAGCACGTGGCCTGCCATCGCCACCACGCTGCTGGGCGTGCGGGCCGGCGCCTGGTTGCGGGGCGGCGCGCTTCGCATGCTGGTACTGGCCGGCATGGCGGCCGTGGCCATCGGCCTGGCGTGGAGCAGCGTGTTTCCGTTGAACAAGGCGCTGTGGACCTCGTCGTTTGCGCTGTTCACCGCCGGCTGCGCGTTGCTCGCGCTGGCGCTCGCCCATGTGGCGGTGGACCGGCAGGGATGGCCGGCCGTGGGGCGACGCTTCGGTGCCAACGCCATCGCCGCGTACGTCGGCGCAGCCGTGATGACGTACGTACTGCTCGGACTCGGGTGGATGGAGCCGCTGTACCGGGCCGGATTCGCCGACTGGATGACGCCGCGCTTCGGCCCGTACGTGCCGTCGTTGGCGTTCGCGCTGTCGTTCGTCGGCGTGTGGTGGTGGGTGGTGTGGGCGATGGACCGGCGGGGCTGGTACCTGAAGGTCTGAAGGCCCGGCGACCGTCACGCTTTTCTTCGCCGGCCCGGCGTACAACGACGGTCACCGTCGCCGGAGCGTCCGCATGAAGAGGCCGTTGCTGCTTGCCTGTCTGGTATGCCTGGCGTCCTGCCAGCGCGCGACGGTCGACGAGAACGGTGCGCGGGTCGTGCTGGCGTCCAGCCCCCAGCGCGTCGTCACAACCGCGGGAATTCCCGCCTCGCAGGGGACGCTGCCCCAGGCATCGGCCACGCTTGCTCCGGTAGCCGGCGCAGGGCGCACTGCGGGCGGCATGTCGCCCCCCCGCGTCGTGCCCGACCCCCCGTTCACCAGCACGCCCGTCGCCACGTTCAATGAGCCCTGGGCGATGACCTTCCTGCCCGACGGCCGCCTGCTGGTCACCGAAAAGCGCGGCACCCTGCGCCTGGCCCATGTCGCCACCGGCCAGGTAGGCCAGGTCACCGGCGTGCCGGCCGTCGCTTATGGAGGACAGGGTGGGTTCGGCGACGTGCTGCTGCATCCGCGCTTCGCCGACAACCGTCTGGTCTACCTGAGCTATGCCGAAGCGGGCAGCGGCAGCACGCGTGGTGCCGCGGTGGCGCGCGCCACGCTGACGCTGGACGCGAGCGGAAACGGCGGCAGCCTGTCCAACCTGCAGGTCATCTGGCGGCAGCTGCCCAAGGTCAACGGGGAAGGCCATTACGGCCACCGCCTCGCCTTCGGTGCGGACGGCAAGTTGTGGATCACCTCCAGCGACCGCCAGGCGATGACGCCGGCGCAGGACCTGCAATCCGCGCTCGGCAAGCTGATCCGCCTCAACGACGACGGCAGCGTGCCGCCGGACAATCCGTTCGCCGCGCAGGGCGGCATCGCCGCGCAGGTGTGGACGCTGGGTCACCGGAACCTGCTGGGCATCGCGTTCGACAATGGGGGGCAGCTGTGGACGCACGAGATGGGTCCGGCCGGCGGCGACGAACTGAACCTCATCGAGCGCGGCAGCAACTACGGCTGGCCGGTCGTCTCCAACGGCGACCACTACGACGGCACGCCGATCCCCGACCATGCCACGCGCCCGGAATTCAATGCGCCCGAAGCCTGGTGGACGCCGGTGATCGCACCGGCGGGCTTCGTCATCTACTCGGGTAACCTCTTCCCGTGGTACCGGGGCAAGGGCTTCATCGGCGGTCTGGCATCGCAGGCGCTGATCGAGATCGAATTCAACGGCACGCAGGCGCGCGAGGTGCGGCGCTACCCGATGGGACGGCGCATCCGCGACGTCGAGCAGGGACCCGACGGCGCGCTGTGGCTGCTGGAGGACGGCGGCGGCGGGCGATTGTTGAAACTGACGCCCAACCGTAGCTGATCAGCGCGCGGTTCCTGCCTCGCGCTGCTGGCGCGAGTGGCGGATGTCCAGGTACAGGCTGTAGGCGGCGGTGAACGCCGGCAGCAGGTTCTGCAGCACGCCCACCGCGTCCTGCTTGGACGAGAACAGGAAGTAGCTCAGCGCCATCAGGCTGCCCGCCAGGCTCATGTACCAGAACAGGCGCGGGATCACCGGACGGCGCGCGCGCCGCGAGGCGACGAACTGCACCAGCCAGCGGCCGCCGAACATCGCCGCGCCGGTCAGGCCGATCAGCTTCCACGGCGTCATGTGCAGGCCGGTCCAGCCCAGCCAGACGATTTCCTGGTTCATCACGCTCATGGCTTGCGTCCCGTGCCGATCTCGCTGACGGGGGTGACGTGGCTGCGCTGGATCAGCCAGGACACGCCCATCAGGTCCCGGATGCCGACCAGCGCACGGCCCAGGTTGGTGTACTTGGACTGGCCCGAACCGCGCGGCCGGTGCGATACCGGCACGCTGACCGTCTTCCAGCCCGCGCGCTGCATCAGTGCCGGCAGGTAGCGGTGCATGTGGTCGAAGTAGGGCAGGTCGAGGAAGGCGGCGCGCTCGAACAGCTTGATGCCGCAGCCCGTGTCCGGCGTGTCGTCGCGCAGCAGGCGCTGGCGGATCCGGTTGGCCCAGCGCGAGGCCCAGCGCTTGCTGGCGGTGTCCTTGCGGTCGACGCGCCAGCCGGCGAACAGCTTGGTCTGCGCATCGGCCTGCTCGCGCGCGGCCAGCAGCTTGGGGATGTCGGCGGGATCGTTCTGGCCGTCGCCGTCCAGGGTGGCGATCCAGGGCGAGAGCGCGTGCTTCACGCCGGTGCGGATGGCCGTGCTCTGCCCGCTGCGGCGCTGGTGCACCAGCACGCGCAGTTCCGGCACTTCCGCCTTCAATGCGGTCAGCACGTCGCGGGTGTCGTCCTGGGACTGGTCGTCGACGCAGACGATGTCGAACGGGATGCGCCCCCGCAGGTGCTGCACCACCTCTTGCACCAGCGGGCCGATGTTGCCGCGCTCGTTGAACACCGGGATCACGATGGAAAGGGCCGTCATGGCAGACCTCACGGGGACAGCCGATTATTGTCCGGCCCGGCAGGTCAGGAAAATGTCGTGGTCCGGCTGGTACAGCGAGGTCCGCACGTCGGTCAGGCCCAGCAGCGTATGGAACAGGTCGTCGTGGCTGTGGGGCGCGGTGGCCACCCGCCGCAGGCAGGCCGCGTCCAGCCGGGTGGAGGCGCGCCAGCCGTCCGAGAACCAGGCCACCATCGGCACCTCCAGCTGCTCGCGGGGTGCGATCGAGTAGGGCATGCCGTGCAGGTACAGCCCCTTTTCGCCCAGCGACTCCCCGTGATCCGACACATACAGCAGCGCCGTGTCGTAGCCGGGCAGGGTGGCCAGTGTATCGATGGCCGTGGCCAGCACGTGGTCCGTGTAGCCCAGGGCATTGTCGTAGGCGTTGACGATCTGCTCCCGGCTGCAGCGCCCCAGGTCCGAGGATTCGCAGACCGGGGTGAACCGCTGGAATGCGGGAGGATAGCGTTCGAAATAGGTGGGGCCATGATTGCCCAGCATGTGCAGGACGATCACCTGGTCGCCCTTGTGGCGGCGCGCGGCATCGGCCAACCCCTCCAGCAGGATGCCGTCATGGCAACGCACGCCATTGCACAACGCGGCGTCCTGGCGCGCGCGCATGTCCTCCACCTGCAGTCCCGAGCACACGCCCTTGCAGCCGGACTGGTTGTCGCGCCACAGCGTGGCCACGCCCGCGCGCTGCAGGACGTGCAGCACCGACTGGTGGCCGCGGATGGCCTTCTCGTCGTACTGCGCGCGCCCGTACGGCGAGAACATGCACGGCAGCGAGACCTCCGTGCTGCTGCCGCAGGCGGTGACGCGGGGGAAGTTCAGCACCCCGCGCCGTGCGAGCTCCGGGGTGGTCTGCCGCGCATAGCCGTTGAGGCCCCAGTTCGCGGCGCGGGCCGTTTCGCCCACCACCAGCACCAGCAGGCGCGGCCGGCGCATGGTCGCCGCCGGCGACTGCACGGCATCCTCGCCGATCGGCAGTTGCACGCGCGCGCGGCCGGGCGGTTCTTCGCTGACCACCTTCGCCAGCGATACCAGCACGTTGGCTGGCGTCACCAGATAGCGCACTTCGCGCTGGTTGCGCAGGAACGCGGTCAGGGGCTGGGTCACCGGCAGCACGCCCAGCACGGCGGTGCCGACCATGCCCGCCAGCAGGGCGACGCGCAGGGCCAGCGTGCGCTTCCACGTGCGTTCGCGCAGCCGCACGCGCCAGATCACCGCCAGTGCGGGCAGCGTGGCGAGAAGCGGCAGCAGTGCATCGACGCCGGCCAGTTCGCTGGCCTCGCGCCAGTCGGTGTGCAGCACGTTGCGCACCATGTCGGCGTCGATATAGATGCCGTAGGCCGCCATGTAGTGGCCGGCCAGCGCGGACGTCACCACCAGCAGCGACAACACCACGCGGGCGGTGCGTCGCCACACCAGCAGCGTCAGCCACACGCCATTGGCGGCGGTGACCAGCAGGAACAGCGACAGCGCCCATTGCCATTGCGCCAGTGGTTGCGGTGCGGCCGCCCGCCAGAACACGCCATTGGCGAACAGGCTGAAGTACAGGCACGCGCCGACGATCAGCGTTTCCGTGCCCATCCACGGACGCGCCAGGAGCAGGGTACGCATGCGCTGCCACGCGCGGACCAGCGGCGAGTCGTGCAGGGCGGTGGTGCTCATGCGCGCGACTCCGTCGGCACGGATCCGCTGCGGCCGAAGCAGGCCTCGACCGCGCATGCCACGCCCCAGCAGACCGCCAGGCTGGCGACGTCATGCGAGAGGAAGTGCGCGCCGCGCAGCTGTTGCGCCAGCCCGAACACCATGCCGGCGAGCAGGCCGATGCCCAGCCCCGCATAGCGCCAGCGCGGCGCCACACGCAGGAAGAAGAAATACAGCGCCACCCACGCGAAGCCGCCCGCGGCATGCGCGGCGGGAAAGCACGCGGCCGGCCCCAGTGTGGCGGGGCGTGTTTCGAACAGGTCGATGAAGGGCCGCTGCCCGCCCAGTCCGGCCAGATCCCACGGGCAGTCCATGTGGGTCAGCGCCTTCAGCGCGGCCACGCAGGCGACGGACGCGAAGACGGCCAGCAGCAGGCGCGCCGCCGGCCGCGTCCACGCTGCGGTCGGCGAGCGCCAGCGCCACAGGGTGGCCACCAGCAGGCCGGCCCAGGCGACCTGGCTCAGCAGGCGACCGCCCCGATGCAGCACGCCCTCCAGCAGCACGCTCCGCTTCAGCGCCCACGTGCCGCCTTCCCATTGGAACAGCCAGCGCGCCCAGTGCAGGTCGAGCTGTCGCCCGGCCGCCCACGCGAGCAGCAACAAGGGCAGTGAGGCGAGCAGCAGTCGCGGCGTTGCGCGGCGCGGAAGCAGCAGGGCGTACGAAGGGGAAATCGACATGCAACACGAGCGCAGGAACAGGGTCCGCGCATGCTGGTGGTCGCGATGTCGTAACGCGGTCGGACAGCCGTCGGAAGTCCGTTAAAACGCGCGCGAATGATTCTCGCGCGCGTGTGCCGTTGCTGCGGATTCAGTCTTCACTGACATCGGCCGACCAGTCGGCCGGCACATCGCAGCCTGTTCGCCATGCGTCGCCCGGCGCGAGGATCCATTCGCGCCGGTTGGAAGCGCCGATGTCGACGACCTTCGCCGGATCGAGGCAGGGCCCGATGGCTTCCTTGCGCAGGAACAGCCAGCGACGCTCCGGCGCTTCCAGCAACCAGGCATGCGCGTGCTGCCACTGGTCCACCCACGGCTGCTTGAAGCCGAAGTCGGTGACGGGGCGGTCCGCCTGCAGCAGGTGCTGTTCGCGCCAGCCCAGCATGGCCAGCTCCGCGTCCGGCCCGATCCGCTGTCCCACGCGCTGCATCAGCGCCTGGGCGGAGCTGTCGGGGCTCAGCGCCGGCATGAAGCCCATGCCGTAGGCCGTCCACAGGGCGGCGGTGACGGTCACCAGGGCCACCCCCACGCGGTGGCGGGAGGCGCGCGCTATGGCGAACATCGCCACCGCCGCGACCATCGCGAAACCCACCAGCCACCGGCCCAATTGGGCGACGGTGTCCATGTCCATGCCGCGGCCCTCGACCAGCGACTGCAGGCGTTCAGGCGGCGCCGCCAGCAGCCACGCGCCCAATGCGCCGGCCACCAGCACCAGCACCGTCATGTAAGCCCACAGCGTCGCGCGCACTGCGCGTCGGCGCAGCAGCCCGGGCAACAACGGCGCCGCGGCCACCGCCAGCGCCGGCAGCATCGGGAAGATGTAGACCTCGCGCTTGCCGGGGCTGGCGCTGAAGAACACCAGCACCAGCAGCGCCCAGCCCAGCAGCAGCGCATGGCGTGCGTCCACGCGCTTCACCCGCCGCCACCAGGCGGGCAGCAGCCAGGGCGCCAGCAGCACACCCGGCAACCAGAGCGTCAGCATCGTCTGCAGGTAGTACCAGGCCGGCTTCACGTGGTGCCAGGCGTTGGCATAGCGGGTGCCGGTCTGCTTGAACAGCATCTCGCGGGCGTAGGCGTGCAGGGCGGGATCGGCCGAGGTCAGCGCGACCGACAGCATCGGCACCAGCCACACGCCAGCGCCCGCGATGAAGCCCGCCAGGCCTGCCAGCGCATGCAGGCCGCGATGCGGGGGCAGCGCCTGCCGCGATTTCAGCCGCACCCACAGCCAGGGGATGAAGACCAGCAGCGGCAGGAAGCCCACGCCCTTGGTCACCGTGCCCAGGCCCGCGGCGAAGGTGCCCAGGGCGAGCAGCCAGGGGCTCGGCTTCTCCAGCAGGTAGCGCAGCAGCGCCCACAGCGACAGCGTGGTCATGCCCACCAGCACCATGTCGATCTGGGCGCGCTTGGCCTGCAGCGCGAACTGCAGGCACACGAACAGGCCGAACACCGCGTACGGCAAGGCATGGCGCCCCCATAGCCGGCGCGCCAGGTCGCCACTCAGCCACAGGGTCAGCAGGGCCGCCAGCAGCGACGGCAGCAGGAAGGCGACCTGCCAGTCGCGGACCAGCAGGTAGCTGGCGGCCTGCAGCCACATGAAGACGGGCGGCTTCTCGGCATACAGCTCGATGCCCCGGTGCGGGAACAGCCACTGCCCGGTCTCCACCATGGTGCGTGCCGCCAGCACGAAGCGGGGTTCGTCGGCCGGCATCGGCTCGCGCATGCCCAGCCCGGCCAGCAGCGCCCAGGCCATCAGCAGGAGCAGCAGCGGGGTCTGCCAGCGGGGAGCGTTGCGGAGGTGCATCGGGGTCATCGGCGTTCGCGGTGGCCTGCAGCGGAACGCATGATGGTGGATCATGGCGCGTAAGAGAACCGTCGGAACTCCGACGGCGCTTCGACATCCGGCCTGCGAGACTGCGGGTCCCCTATGCGCAGCTGGGTATCCGCCGATGCGGTTGCTGGTCATCGAAGACAACCGGAGTCTGGTGGCGAACCTCTTCGACTATTTCGAGGCGCGCGGACACACCCTGGACGCCGCCCCGGATGGTCTCACCGGGCTGCACCTGGCCAGCACCCAGACCTACGACGCGATCGTGCTGGACTGGATGCTGCCGCGCCTGGAAGGGCCCGAGGTCCTGCGCCGCCTGCGCGAGGACCACGGCTCGGACGTGCCGGTGATCATGCTGACCGCGCGCGACGAGCTGCCCGACAAGATCGCCGGCTTTCGTGCCGGCGCGGACGACTACCTGACCAAGCCTTTCGCGCTGCCGGAACTGGAAGTGCGGCTGGAGGCGCTGATGGCGCGTGTGCATGGCCGCCAGCGCCGCAAGGTGCTGGAGGTGCACGACCTGAAGCTCGACCTCGCCACGCTGGAAGCCACGCGCGCCGGCCAGCCGCTGCATCTGTACCCGGCGTGTCGCAAGCTGCTGGAAACGCTGATGCAGGCCAGCCCGGCCGCCGTCACCCGCCAGCAGCTGGAACATGCGCTGTGGGGCGACCATCCGCCCGACGGCGACATGCTGCGCTCGCATATCTACGAACTGCGCCGCAGCGTGGACGGGCCGTTCCCGGTGAAGCTGATCCAGACGCTGCCGCGGACCGGCTACCGGCTGGCCGTGCCGCACGCATCGGGGGACGCATGAGGGTCAGGCGCAGCCTGCGCGCGCACATCCTGATGTGGCTGGGCGGCTATGCCCTGCTGCTGACGGCGGCGGTGATGCTGCATGGCTTCCTGGTCAACGAGATCGCCGAGCGGCTGGTCTGGGATTCGCTGCTGAAGACCGAGCTCGAGCACCATCTGCAACGCCGCGCCGACGATCCGCGCTACCGCTGGAGCGACACCGACGACCTGCAGCTGTACGCCTCCACCGATGCGCGCCCGTTGCCGCCCGAAGTCGTTGGCCTGGCGGAGGGCATCCATGACGAACTGATGCTCGGCGACCGCGAGGTGCTGGTGCTTGTCCGCACCGTGCAGGGGGTGAAGTACACGCTGGTGCTCGACATCACCGAGCTCGAATCGCAGGAAGACACGCTGACGCTGATCGTATTCGCGCTCGCCATCACCCTGGTGGTGGTGATGGGTGCACTGGTGGCCTGGGGCCTGCGTCGTTCGCTGCGTCCGTTGACCGGGCTTGCGGCGGACATCGGCACGCTGTCGCCGGACAGGACCGGGCAGCGCATCACGGTGCCCGAGAAAGCGACCACCGAGCTGGTGGTGATCGCTGGCGCACTGAACGACTACCTGCGTCGGCATGAAGCGTTCGTCGAGCGCGAACGCATCTTCATCGACACCACCAGCCATGAGCTGCGCACGCCGGTGGCCATCATCGCCGGCGCCAGCGAACTGGCGCTGGAGCAGCCGGACCTGCCGGCGCCGGCGCGCCAGCAGGTCCAGCGCATCCATCGCACCGCGCGCGACGTCGAGCGCCTGATCGCACTGTTGCTGACGCTGGCGAAGGATCCCGCGCGCCTGTCGCGCAGCAGCGACGTGGTGATGCTGCACGAACTGCTGCCCGACATCATCGACGACCACCGCCACCTGCTGGCCGGCAAGGATCTGCAGGTGGTCGTCGACGACCTGCAGCCCTGCAGCGTGTCCGCTCCGCTCCACATCGTCCAGGCCGCGATCGGCAACCTGCTGCGCAACGCGATCGAGAACAGCGATCGCGGCCAGATCCACGTGCGGCTGGATGCCGACGCCACCGTCACCCTGCAGGACCCCGGCCATGGCATGACGCCGGAGGACATCAGTCGGCTGTACGCACAGATGGCCCGCGGCGGCGGCCGCGAGGGCGGCGGCATCGGCCTGGACCTGTTGGCGCGCCTGTGCGAACACCTGGGCTGGACCCTGTCCATCCAGTCCGCGCCGGGGCGCGGCACGATCAGCCGGTTGCGCCTGTCGCGTTGACGCGGACGTTCGTCCGGATGGCGGTAGCATGGCCCGTCGCCACCGAGTCGAGCGCATCGCCATGAAGCTGCCGCTGTCGTGTCCTGCCTTCATCCTGCTGGTGGCCTGCACGCCGACGCCGCCTCCACCGCCCGCCGTGCCGGCTGAGCCGCCGCCGGCAATGTCGCCGAAGGCGCCATCGGCCGCTTCACCCACTGGGCCCGCGCTGGCACCGCCCTCCTTCGATTGCGCCAGGGCGGGCAGCGCGGCCGAGAAGCTGGTCTGCGGTGATGCCGAACTGGCCGCGCTGGATCGTCAGCTGGCCGCGCGTTACGCCCAGGCCACGGACGCAGACCCGGCCGTGCAGCGCGGGTGGGTGAAGGAACGCGACGCGTGCTGGAAGGCGGACGACCTGCGCCTGTGCGTGCTGGAGGCGTACCGGACCCGGCTGGTGGAACTGGCGATCGGCGCGCCCGGGCGGGTCGTTCCCACGACCGTGGAGTACCGCTGCAGCGACAACCGCAAGCCGTTCACCATGGTGTACTACAACGACATCGATCCGCAGGCGGCGGTGATGACCTGGGGCAACGACCAGGCGATCGTGTTTCCGCAGCCGGCCGCCAGTGGCGCGAAGTACGGCCGCGTCGGCATCGAATACTGGGAGCACCAGGGCGAAGCGAGCGTCGACTTCTTCGGCAACAAGCTCAGCTGCAAGCCGGTCCCGTAACGCCGCGCCGTTTCAGCGCACGCGGCGATAACGTACCTCGTTGTGGCGATCGCCCACCTGGGTGGTTACCAGGCCGTCGCGCGTCTGGTCGACGTCGAACACGGTGTTGCCCACGTTGAGGCGACCCTCGTTGATCCAGCCGTCGACGGTCTGGTCGCGCGTCCGCGCCGTGGCGCGGCCATCGGCATCGATGGTCAGGGTGACGTCGCGGTCATAGACCGCGTTGTAGCCCTCGAACCTGCCGACCATCCAGGACGGCACGTACGAGGAATGTCGCGCGCCCTGGTAGCGGTCGTCATCGTAGCGGTCGTCGTGCTTGTTCGCGTTGTGCGCGATGGCGCCCAGGATGGCGGCCCCGATCAATACGCCCGCGGCGACCTTGGCGTCGTGGTCGTCGTGGTGTCTCGACGAACCGGTATGCACGCGGAACGTCGCGCGGCAGCCGTCGTCCACCCAGATCTCGCGGCGGCTGTAGTCCCAGGTGCGGCCCTGCGTGCAGGATGCGCCGGACAGTTGCCGGTCGAGCGTGACGTAGCCGGCGGTCGCGATCGGACAACGCTGGTAGCGGTCGTTACGGCTCTCGCAGGTGACGTAGTCGTCGGCGCGGGCGTCGACACTCCACAGGCCGGTACCGACGAGACAGACGGACAGCAGGATGCGCATGCGTTCCATGACGGGTCCTTCGCAGGGTGGCAGGGTGCGGCCTCCCCGGCCGCGTCGCCACCATACCTTCGGCGCGCGTTGAATATGAGCCGAAATCGCGACCGTCCGTCAGCTGTCCGCCCGCCGTCGCTCCCGGACGGCGGCCACCCGGGCGGCCTGCAGCGCCTCACCGATCTGCACCCCCGTCATGCCTTCCCGCACCACATCGCGTGCGCTGACCTGCAGCGCGGCGCGGTGCAGGTCGACCAGGGCGCGCCCCTGGGGATAGTCGGCCGCCTCCTGGCCGCCGCGACCGCGCTTGTCGGCCTCGCAGACCGTGGCCAGCCAGGGAATGCGTTCCGGGCGGCGGAACGCATCGCAGCGTGCGAGCAGTTCGATCACGGTGGCATCGCGGAGCTCGAACAGGCGGTGCACGTTGAGGTGTTCCCGGCAGGCCATCACCGCCAGTTCGCGATGGTCGACCGGGACCTTGAGCCGTTCGCACAGCGCGATCACCGGCTTTACGCCGGCATGCTCGTGGCCGATGTGTTTCGGCAGCACCTCGGCCGGCGTCAAAGCCTTGCCCAGGTCGTGCACCAGTGCGGCGAAGCCGATCCGCGCGTCGCCCGGCGCGAGCCGCGCCGCCATGTCGCAGACCATTTCCTGATGGATGCCGGTATCCACCTCCGGGTGGTATTCCGCGCGCTGGGGTATGCCGTACAGCGCATCCACTTCGGGCAGCACCACGGCCAGCGCACCGCAGTCGCGCAGCGTGGACAGGAAGGCCGATGGCCGCGTGGACGCCAGTGCGCGCCGCAGTTCCTGCCATACGCGCTCGGGCACCAGCGCATCCAGTTCGCCGCTGTCGACCATCGTACGCATCAGCGCCACCGTTTCCGGCGCGAGGGTGAAGCCCAACGGGGCGAACCGCGCCATGAAGCGCGCGGCGCGCAACACCCGCAGGGGATCCTCGACGAAAGCCGGGCCCACATGACGGAGCACGCGAGCCTGGATGTCGCGCGCGCCGCCGTACGGATCGACGAGCGTGCCATCGTCGGCCTGCGCGATCGCATTGATCGTGAAGTCGCGCCGCTGCAGATCCTCTTCCAGCGTCACCGAAGGATCGGCATCGACGACGAAGCCACGATAGCCACGGCCGCTCTTGCGCTCGGTCCGCGCCAGTGCGTACTCCTCGCCGGTATCGGGATGCAGGAACACCGGGAAGTCGCGACCCACGGCCTTGAAGCCTCGCGCTTCCATCCCGGCCTGGGTGGCGCCGACCACCACCCAGTCGCGATCGCCGGGCGGCAGGCCCAGCAACCGGTCGCGTACCGCGCCGCCGACGAGATAGGTCTTCATGCCGCCATGATGCCGGATCGGCAACATCACTGTCTGCGGTGAGCGGTTGTGGCAGCGTGAGCCGCGAATCAGCACGACATGAGGTATGGCGACTTACGTCGCTCCCGCAGCAGGCATCGCCGGCCTCAGCTCTTCGGCATCTGCGCGGTGGGGCAGGTGAACGCTTTGCGCTTGGCCTGCACGCGCCCCATCATCCGGTCGCTCACCGGCAACGCATTGCCGTTGAGGCGCCAGTCGTAGATCACGCTGAAGGCCAGCACGCGCGCCACGTATTCGCGCGTTTCCTTGTAGCTGATCGTCTCGATCCAGAGGTCGGGATCGAAACCGGGGCGCTGCGACTGCCAGCGTGCCGTCGGTGCGGGCCCGGCGTTGTAGGCGGCGATGGCGACATAGGGCACGCCGTACTTGTCCTCCATCTCGCGCAGGTAGGCCGTGCCGATGGCGATGTTGGTGTCCGCGTCGTACAGGCTGGACGCACCGGCATAGGGAATGCCCAGCCGCTTGGCCACGCCCGCGCCCGTGCCGGGCAGCACCTGCATCAGGCCCATCGCGTTCGCGCCCGAGCGGGCCTTGGGATTGAAGATGCTCTCGGCGCGGATCTCGGCGGCGACCCAGGCCGGGTCGATGGCATGCCGGGCCGCCTCGCGGCGGATGGTGTCGTCGTGGTGCAGCGGGAAGCGCAGTTCGTACAGCCGCTGCTCGTCGGGCTGCCTGCCCAGCGAGAACACGGCGCGGTCGAACCAGCCGTTGTCGCGCGCCACCTCCACCGCGATCCGCCGCTGGGTATCGTTGAAGCGCGACAGCGCTTCGTTCCATTCCGCCGTGGCCCAGCCCGGGCGCTCCAGCTGCCACAGTTCCATCGCGCGCACGATGGCCGGGTCGCGTGCCACCGCCTGCTTGGCGTCGGGCGGATCGCGGGGGATCCAGGCGCACAGCGCGTAGTCCTGCCCCAATCGGTCGGCGGCGAGGAAGCCGTGGAAGGTGGGGCTGGTGGCGGCCTCGCGGAACAGGCGCTGCGCGCCGGTGCGATCACCGGTCTTCTCGCTCATGCGCGCCTCGAAGTAGCGCCAGCGCGAATCCGTACGCTGCGACGGTGGCATCTTCCGCAGCGCCGCGAGCGCCGCCGGCCAGTCGCCGCGGGACATCGCCTCGCGCACGCGCCATTCGTGCAGGCGCTCGTCGTAGGCCGATTCGGGCACGTTGCCGAGCCGGCGGGCGGAATCCGGTCCGTACGAGGCGACGGTCCACAGGGCGATCTGGTACAGCACTTGGCCGCGCTCGGTGTCGCCCATGCCCAATGCATCCGCGTACTGGGGCAGCAGGCGTTCGGCAGTGTCCGGATCGGATTGCGCCAGTTTCGCCAGTCCATGGGCGGCCATGCGGCGGCTGCGGTCGGTCTTCGGCCAGTTCAGCGCGCGCGGATGGACGGCATCGATGAAGGCGGCGTAATCGTTGGCGAGCGCCGCTTCATCCGTCGGCAGGCCGCGTGCCGCGCTGCGCATGACTCCGGTCTGGCGCTCGGCGGCCGCGGCTTCGATGCGCTCCCACCGCAGCGCCGCTGGAAGGCCGCCCTGGGTGGCGAGCACGTTAAACACCGGGTCGCAGCCGTCGGGCAGCGACTTGGCACCCTTGCGCCAGATCGCCTGCGCCTGTTCCGTCCATGCGGCATCGAGGCGTCCGGTGGCCTGGCGCGCCTGCAGGTGGGCGCACTGCAGGGCCACGCTGTCGGTGGGCTGCCAGGCGGCGAGGAAGGTCGGCCAATCCTGGCGCCGGGCGAGAGCCGCCAGCCACAGGGTGCGGAACTGGGCGGCCACCGCCTGGCCGGTGTGGCGGCGCAGGAAGTCCCTGGCCTGCGCGCTCGTCACGACATCAGGGTCGTGGCGCAGCGCCGCGAACTCCAGCCAGCCGGACAGGGGATGGCGCGCCAGTGCGGCCGAGCTGGCGGGTTCAAGGTGACCCGCTTCGGCGTTGGCGAGCGCGGTGCGGAATGCGGGGCGCTGGGCCTCGAGCGATTGCGCGTGAGCGCGTACGGACAGGCACAGGGCGGTGGCGGCAGCGAGTACGATGAGGGGAATGCGGACCATGCCGGGACTATACCCATGCCGGCTGAACGTCCCTGTAGATGGACACGACGTCGAGGTGAGGCTTGGAAGGTGTGTGGATGTTCCCCGTGCGCGGCGTGGTGGCCGGCATCCTGGCAGGCCTGCTCGGCATCGGCGGAGGCCTGGTGCTGGTGGCGGCACTGGCGTGGATACTGCCGCTGCACGGCATTCCGAAGGAGGCCGCGATGCATGCGGCGCTGGCCAGTTCGCTGGCCAGCATCATCCTGACCGCATCCTCGTCGGCGTACGCGCACCATCGCCGCGGCAGTGTGCTGTGGCCGACGGTGGCGTGGATGGTGCCGGGCCTGCTGCTGGGCGGCTGGCTGGGCAGCGGCCTGGCGGTCCATCTGGACGACCGGGTGCTGCGCTGGATCGTCGCCGGCTACTGTTTCATCGCGGGGGCGCAGATGGTGTTCGGTGGCCGCGCGCATCCGGAAGGACGTGGCGTAGCTGCGCCCCGTGGCGTGGGCATCAGCGCGGCTGGTTCGGTCATCGGCGCGGTATCGGCGGTGGTCGGCATCGGCGGGGGCAGCATGACCGTGCCGCTGCTGGTGTGGCGCGGCGTGCAGCCGGTGCGTGCCGTGGGCACGTCCAGCGCGTGCGGCGTGGCCATCGGCATCGCCAGCGCGGCGGGCTATGCGCTGCATGCGCCCGCCGGCGCATTGCCGGCGCATGCCGTGGGTTACATCTACCTGCCTGCCGCCATCGGGGTGGCCATCGCCTCCGTGCTGGCCGCGCCCTACGGCACCAGGCTGGCCCATCGCATCGGCGGCAAGGCGCTGAAACAGGTGTTCGCCGCGTTCATGGTGATGATGGGCATCGCCATCCTTGCCAGCGGCTGACAGCACATTATCTACATGCGTTTACGTGTTAATGCTTGTGACGTCAGCATGTAGAAACTCTTGGTATATACATTTACTCCAAGATAATCTCCGTTACCATTTTCAAAACGGTGACTTGTTTCCGTTGTAGGTGTTTTACGGGTTCTTTACAACGAAGGCGCACGACGCCCGGCATCGGCCGGGCGGCCCGTCCCTCCGGAGAGAGCATCCATGAAAGCACGCCGCAACAAACTGGCCTCGGCCATCCAGATTGCCGTATTCCTCGCCATTCCCGCCGTAGCCGTGGCGCAGGAAGCCACCACCCTCGATACGGTCACCGTGACCGGCAGCCGCATCAAGCAGACCAATGCGGTGACCGCGCAGCCGGTGTTCGTGCTGGACCGCGAGAAGATCGCCCAGACGGGCGTGCAGAGCGTCGGCGAAATCCTCCAGCAGCTCACCGCCGGCGGCAAGGCGCTGAACGCGAAGTTCAATTCCTCGGGCAACTTCGGCTATCCCTCCGACGGCGGCGGCATCGGCGCCGGCTCCGCGCAGGTCGACCTGCGCCATCTGGGCTCGCAGCGCGTGCTGGTGCTGGTGGACGGCATCCGCTGGGTGAATGAGTCGTCCGCATCGGGCGTCAGCGGCAGCGCCGACCTCAACACCATCCCGCTGTCCATCGTCGACCGCATCGAAGTGCTGGAGGACGGCGCATCGGCCATCTACGGCTCGGACGCCATCGCCGGCGTGGTGAACATCATCACCCGCAAGAAGTTCGAAGGCGTCGAGGTCCACACCTACTACGGCGAATACAGCCGCGGCGGCGAGACCACCGAGGCCTCGCTGACGCTGGGCGGTGGCGGCGAGCGCTTCAATGGTGTGTTCTCGGCCAGCTACTACGAGCAGAAGCGCATCAGCGCAGCGGATTGGGAGCAGTCCGCGTGGCCGGAACCCGGCGCGGGCCTGGCCGCCGGCAGCTCGGCGATCCCGCAGGGCCGCTTCACGTTCTGCGACCCGGCGCGGCCGGTGGGCAGCTATGGATCGTGCACGCCCAGCGAAGAATTCTTCTACGACCTGGCCCTGGACGACGGCACCACCACGCCGGTCTGGAACCCGGCCGATCCCTCGGCCGGCACGTACCACGACTTCACCGGGGCCGACCGCTTCAACTTCGCGCCGTACAACCTGCTGCTGACGCCGAGCAAGCGCAAGTCGATGTTCGGTTCGGTCAACGTCGACCTGACCGACAACGTGCGCCTGCACGCGAAGATGCTCTACAACAATCGCCAGTCCGCCAACCAGGCCGCACCGGAACCGATCTTCGTGGGCCCGTACGCAGGCACCGGCGGCATCGCGGACACCATCATGATTTCGGCGGCGAATCCGTACAACCCGTTCGGGATCGACCTGATCCCCGGGCAGAACTTCGGCTGGATCACCAAGCGCCCGGTGGAAGTCGGCCCGCGCATCTTCAACCAGGATGTGGACACCACCTACTTCAACCTCGGCCTGGACGGGGTGTTCAACCTCGGCGACCGCAGCTTCAGCTGGGATGCGAATTACGTGCATGCCGAGAACAAGGCCGAACAGGTGTTCCTCAACGGCTACAACATGGCCAACATCGCGCTGGCGCTCGGCGACCCGACGGTCTGCGCGGCAGTGCCCGGCTGCGTGCCGCTGGACCTGTTCGGCGGCCAGGGCCGACCGATGACGCAGGAAATGATCGACTGGATCCGCACGCGCCAGATCGACAGCAGCAAGCAGGTGCTGGACATCGCGTCGGCCAACCTGACCGGCGACCTGTTCGGCATCGGCGACCGCATGGCGCAGTTCGCGGCCGGCGTGGAGCATCGCCGCTACAAGGGCGAGTTCAACCCGGATCCGCTGCGCCAGACGGGTGAGTCGCAGGACTCCTTCGCTGCGCCGGTGTCGGCCGACTACGACGTCAGCGAGGTCTACACCGAGTTCAACTTCCCCGTGCTCGCCTCGTTGGACCTGAGTGCCGCGGTGCGCTTCTCCGATTACTCCACCTTCGGCAGCGAGACCACGGGCAAGCTGGGCTTCCGCTTCCAGCCGGTCGAGGACCTGGTCTTCCGCGGCACCTACTCGCAGGGCTTCCGCGCGCCGAACCTGGGCGAGCTGTACGGCCTGACCCAGTTCGGCGCGACGCTGGTCGACCCGTGCGGTCCGACCGGTTCGCCGGTGGTGGACACCACCGACGGCGTTTCGGCGGGACTGGAAGCCGCGTGCGTGGCACAGGGCGTGCCGAACAACTTCGAACAGGCCAACACGCAGATCACCACCTTCACCGGCGGCAACCCGGATCTTTCACCCGAGAAATCCGACAGCTACACGGTGGGCGTGGTGTACAGCCCGGGCTGGGCGGAGGGGCTGTCGTGGTCGGACAAGCTGGACTTCGAGCTGAGCTACTACCACCACAAGATCGATGATGCGATCGCCCCGCGCGACATCCAGGCGCTGCTCAATGCCTGCCTCGCGGCCGGCGGCCAGGATCCGGCGCTGTGCTCGCCGTTCACCCGCGGCAGCAGCGGCAACCTCAATCCGCCGGAGAACTTCCTGGACAACCTGGCCACCATCGAGACCGATGGCGTGGACGTCAAGGTCAACTGGTCGAGCCCCGACTGGGGCTGGGGCGTGATGACAGCTGCGCTGCAGGCCACGACCGTCTTCAATTACGAGGCGGTGGACATCGATGGCAACCGTTCGCAGCGGCAGGTGGGCTGGGAAGTGTCCGACAGCGCCATCCCGCGCTGGCAGGGCAACCTGCAGCTGGGCTGGAAGCGAGGCAATTTCGATGCCACCTGGAACGTGCGCTACATCAGCGCGGTGAAGGAAGACTGCGGCAACGCGGTCATCTCCGCCGTGCCGGGCTGCCTCAACGACGAGGGCGTCAATACGCTGGGCTCGACCACCTACAACGACGTGCAGTTCGGCTGGAAGGACGCCTTCGCGCTGAACGGCCTGAAGCTGTCGGTGGGCGCCAACAACGTGTTCGGCAAGGAGCCGCCGGTGTGCGTGACCTGCTCGCTGAATGGTTATGACGCCGGTACGTACGACCTGCCGGGTGCGTTCTGGTACGTAAGCGCGGACTACCGGTTCTGAAGATCACCCGTGGTTGCTATAGAGGAGAGCCGCCTACGGGCGGCTCTCTGCTTTTGGCTGGAGCCCGGTCGCATGGCGTGTTCCGGGGCGCGACGGCTTCAGCGCAGCGCGCTGCCCGGTACGTCGATGTCCATCGCCAGGGCCAGGTGGTCGGAGTTGGCGGCGGGCATGGCGCGTGCGTTGTCGGCGCGCAGGCCCTCGCTGACCAGGATGTGGTCGATCGCCCGCTGCGGGCGCCAGCTCGGAAACGTGGGCACGCAGAACGCCGGTGGGCGCAGGCGGGTGCGCTTGTAGAGCAGGTCCATCTCCGGCGTATCCGGTACGCAGTTGAAGTCGCCCATCAGCACGGCGTGGGGATGGTCCGACAGCAGTTCGCCGATGAAGGCCAACTGCGAACGCCGCGAATTCGCGCCCAGCGAGAGATGCGCCACGGCCACTGTCAGACCTTCCGCGCCCTCGCCGAAGCGGGCCATCAGCACGCCGCGGCCGCTGATGCGGCCGGGCAGGCTGTGGTCGGTGACCTCGACCGGCTCCAGCCGGCTGAGGAGGCCGTTCGCACTGCCGGCCACCCGCGCGACGTTCCGGTTGGGCTGGTGTGTCCAGTAATCGAAGCCGGCGCGCTCGGCCAGATAGTGCGTCTGGTTGGTGAAGCCCGAGCGCAGGCTGCCGGGGTCAGCCTCCTGCAGGCCGACGATGTCGTGCTGGCCGGCCAGTTGCGCGATGGCGTCCAGGCTGCCGCGCTTGTTGCCCGCCGGCAGCGCATGCGACCAGCTGCGGGTCACGTAGTCGCTATAGCGGCGGGTACTGGAGCCGGCCTGGATGTTGGCGCTGAGCACGCGCAGGCGGCGCGCGGCGGCAGGAGCGGATTCGGTCATGGAAGTGGGGGCTTCCGCGCGCTTCAGCGCTTGGCGCGCTCCATCGCGATCAGGTGGTCGGCGATGCGCAGCACGTCGTCCCAGCTGCTGCCGCCGGTCACACGGTACTTGCCGTTGACGATGAGGGTGGGCGTGCCGGTCACCCCCGAGCGCTGCGCGAACTGCATGCCGCGGCCCATTTTGGCGTTGGTCGCGAAGCTGTTCATCAGGGCCACGAACTCCTGCGGGTCGGCGCCGTAGCCGGCGTAGAACTTGGCGAGCTGCGCGGGATCCGCCGGCGGCTTGCCTTCGCCGGGCAGCGTGCGCTGCAGGTGGATGGCGTTGAACACGGCGTCGTGGGTCTTGTCGACCAGGCCCTTGGCCTCGGCGGCATAGAAGGCCTTGGCGTAGGGTTCCCAGGCCTTGCCGAAGGCCACCGGCACATAGCTCACGCGCACGTCGGCCGGCAGCCGGGCCTTCCATGCGCTCATGCGCGGCGCGAACGCACCACAGGCCGGGCAGACGTAGCCGAACACTTCGACCACTTCCACCTGGCCGTTGAGCGGGGCGTAGGGCTGGCCACCGGCGATTTCCTCGTAATCGCGGCCGGCGACCGGCGCCGGGCCTTCCGGCGGCAGGACGGGATTGGTGTTGGCGGCCGTTGCCGCATCCGGCACCGCGTCGGTGGACGGCGTGGCGGCGTCGGCGGGCGCGGCGGAGGTATCGGCCGGCGGCGCAGCGGTGTCGGCCGGGGCCGTGGCGGCCGGCGCATCGCCCGTCGGCGTGGTGTCGGTGGATGGCTTCGGTCCGCAGGCGGCCAGCACCGGCAGCAGCAGGGACAGCATCAAGGCGTGGCGGAATTTCATCGCGCGTGCTCCAACGGGTCGAGAGAAGAGGGGCGCCGGCCGGGCCGGGAATGGGACATTCTGCATGGCGTCCGCGAAGGCCGCCATGACGGGATCGTCACTTGCGCGTGCGCTCGCGGGCCACCAGCCGCTCGGCGATCTTCAGCATGTCGTCGTAGGTGCGCCCGCCGATGACGCGGTACTTGCCGTTGACGATGATCGTCGGCGTACCTTCCACGCCGGCGGCGGCCACCCAGTCGCGGGCCCGGGCCAGCTGCGCATCGACCTGCGGTCCGCGCAGGGCCGCCATGAACCGGGCGCGGTCCACGCCCTGGCTGGCGTAGAAACCGGCGATCTCTTCGGGCGAGGCGTTCTGGATGGGCAGGGCGCCGGTCTTGTGCAGGGCGTCGAACACGGCCTGGTGCGTACGCGGCTGCACGCCCAGCTGCTGCGCGGCGAAGAAGGCGCGGGCATAGGGAATCCAGTAGCCCCCGAAGGCGGCGGGCACCGGCGTCAGCTGGACGTCGCGGGGCAGGGTCTTCTTCCATGCGGCGAGGGTGGGCTCGAAGTGCGCGCAGTGGATGCAGGTGTAGCCGAACACCTCGGCGACTTCGATCTTCCCCTTGGCCGGTGCGAACGGCGTGCCTTCCGGAATCACTTCGTAATCCCGCCCTTCGACCAGCGGCGCGGGCGCCGGCGCGGCGGCCAGCGCAGTGGCCGGCAGCAGGGCCAGCAGGGTGATCAGCACGGGCAGCAGGCGGGACGCCATCGGCATTCTCCATCGCAGGAAAAAGAAACGCCGGCCATGGTGGGGCCGGCGCAATGAACAGGAGCTTGCACTTCCGACCGCGCGGGGCGGCGGAAGTTCGCGGGGTTACTTGCCGCCGGCCTTCGCCGCAGCCAGGTCGTCGGCGCGGGCGTGCAGGCCCTGCAGGTAGCTGGCGAGCGCCTGGATTTCCTGCTCGGTCAGCGGGCCGGCCACCTGGGCCATGATGTTGAAGTGGGCCGGGTCCTTCAGCGTGGTGGTGCCGGCCTTGTATTCGGTCAGGCGACGGACCGTGTAGTCCTGCATCTGGCCGCCGATGTGCGGGTAGGCCGGGCCCGGGTTGCCGGCGCCGGTCGGGCCGTGGCAGGCCATGCAGGCCGGTACGCCGCGCTTGGCGTCGCCGTTGCGGTACAGCTGCTGGCCGACTTCATAGAACTTCATGCCCTGGTACGGGCCGTCCGCCACGAGGCTGTCGTCGGCCAGGCCGGCACCGGATTTCTGGGTGGCGAAGTAGGCGCCCACGTCGCGCATGTCCTGCGCGTTGAGGGTCTGGGCGAACGGCGCCATCACCGCGGCCATGCCGGTATTGCGCTCGCCGGAGGCGAACAGCGCCAGCTGCTGGGCGATGTAGCGCTCGCTCTGGCCCGCCAGGCGCGGGTACTGCGGATCGCTGGGGTTGCCGTCGGCGCCGTGGCAGGCCGCGCAGGCGGCCGCCTTGGTCTGTCCGGCCTTGGCATCGCCCCAGGTGGTCTTGGCCAGGTTGATGTCGAGCGGCGCGGTCTCGACCGGTGCATTGTCCGGCACCGGGACCACGGTGGTCTGTGCAAAAGCGACTGCGCCCACGGCCAACACGGCCAGTCCGGCAAGTCCCATAACGCGAGCGTGGCGCATGCTAAAGCTCCGAAACCCTTGACTGATGCGGCGCCCAAGGCCACCGCGAAACCCGCGAATTATCGTCGCGGCCGGCCGTTGCGGTCAATTCAGCCGCGGATCCGGCCCGCCCGTGCGATCCTAGCGGCATGTCGAACCCGCTCAATCCCGCCCAGTACCTGCTTTCGGCGCACACCACCCGGCAGCTGCCGGCCGATGGCGGCACCGAGGTGGCCTTCGCCGGCCGGTCCAATGCCGGCAAGTCCAGCGCCCTCAATGCGCTGACCCACCGCAACGGCCTGGCCCGGGTCTCCAAGACGCCCGGCCGCACCCAGCAGCTGGTGTTCTTCCAGGTCCAGCCCGACCGCTATCTGGTGGACCTGCCCGGCTACGGCTATGCCAAGGTGCCCCAGGAGCTGCAGGCGCACTGGCAGGCCTTCATCGACCAGTACTTCCGCACCCGCGAGGCGCTCCGGGGTTTGGTGGTGGTGATGGACATCCGTCATCCGCTGAAGGATTACGACCGCCAGATGCTCGGCTACGCCGTGCAGCGCGGCCTGCCCGCCCATGCCCTGCTGACCAAGGCCGACAAGTTGGGGCGCGGCCAGCAGGCGCAGGCGTTGCAGGCGGTGAAGAAGGAGCTGTTCTCCTCCTTCGGCGACACCGTCGGCGTGCAGACCTTTTCGGCCGAGTCCAAGCAGGGCGTGGAAGAGGCCCGGGCCGTGGTGGCCGGCTGGCTGGGCCTGTAGCCGCTAGATCGAGACGTGGAACAGGCGGCCCACCAGCGCGGCCGCGCCCATCGCCATCGCACCCCAGAACCCGACCCGCCACGCGCCGCGCAGGACCGGCGCGCCACCCACGCGCGCCGCCAGGCCACCGGACAACAGCAGGCCGACGAGGGTGGCGGCGGTGGTGACCATGGCCACCTTCCCGGCCGGTGCGAGCACGCTGGTGGCGATCGGCAGCAGGGCGCCGACGGTAAAGGCGGCGGCGGACGCCAGTGCCGCCTGCACCGGACGCGCGCGCAGTTCCTCGGTGATGCCCAGCTCGTCCCGCATGTGTGCGGTCAGGGCATCGCGTGCGGTGAGTTGTTCGGCCACCTGGCGCGCCAGTGCGGGCTCCAGTCCGCGGCCGACATAGATCTGGGTCAGCTCGGCCAGCTCGCTATCCGGCATGTCGCGCAGTTCGCTCTTTTCCAGGGCGAGGGCGGCGGCTTCGGCGTCGGCCTGCGACTGCACCGAGACGTATTCGCCGGCCGCCATCGACATGGCGCCGGCGACCAGGCCGGCGACGCCGGTCAGCAGGATGGTGGACGGCGTCGCCCCGCTGGCGGCCACGCCCACCACCAGGCCGGCCACCGAGACGATGCCGTCGTTGGCGCCCAGCACGGCGGCACGCAACCATCCGACACGATCGGTGCGGTGCAGTTCGCGGTGACGTGTGACCGGAGTGCGGGGATGGCGTGGCATGCCGACAGCGTACGCCGGTCCGCCCTCGTGCGTCGACCGATCGGGCCGCCATCGTCTACACGGATGGGATGCTGCGGCGTTTCCGCGGCAACGATCGCGTGCGGGCGGTCACGTTATAGTGCCGGCCTTGCGATGGGGCACGCACGCCCTGCATCGCGTCTTCCCCTGCGAGCCCTGCCCTTGTCCAGTCCCAGCCACGTCGCCGACACGCCCATCACCGACCGCGCCCAGCTGGTGGACTACATCGCGTCCGGCGAGAAGCCGCGTGCCGACTGGCGCATCGGCACCGAGCACGAGAAGTTCGGTTTCCGCCTGGACGACCTGCGCCCGCCGAGCTTCGACGGCGAGCGTGGCATCGAGGCGCTGCTGAAGGGGCTGACCCGCTTCGGCTGGGAGGCGATCGAAGAGAAGGGGCGCGTGATCGCCCTGTCGAAGGACGGCGCCTCGGTCACGCTGGAGCCGGCCGGCCAGCTGGAACTGTCCGGCGCTGCAGTGGAAACGATCCACCAGACCTGCGTGGAAGTGGGTACGCATCTGAAGGAAGTGAAGCAGGTCGCTGACGAACTGCAGCTCGGTTTCCTCGGCATGGGCTTCCAGCCCAAGTGGCGCCGCGACGAGATGCCGTGGATGCCCAAGGGCCGCTACCAGATCATGAAGTCGTACATGCCCAAGGTCGGCCAGCTCGGCCTGGACATGATGACGCGCACCTGCACGGTGCAGGTCAACCTGGACTACGCCAGCGAAGCGGACATGGTGAAGAAGTTCCGCGTGTCGCTGGCACTGCAGCCGGTGGCCACGGCGCTGTTCGCCGACTCGCCGTTCACCGAGGGCAGGCCGAACGGCTACCAGAGCTACCGCTCGCACATCTGGACCGATACCGACGGCGACCGCACCGGGATGCTCGACTTCGTGTTCGAGGACGGTTTCGGCTACGAGCGCTACGTCGACTACCTGCTCGACGTGCCGATGTACTTCTCCTATCGCGACGGCATCTACCACGATGCCAGCGGCAAGTCGTTCCGCAAGTTCCTGCGTGGCGAGCTGGACGTGCTGCCGGGCGCGTTGCCCACGCTGCGCGACTGGTCCGACCACATGACCACCGCCTTCCCCGAAGTGCGGATGAAGAAGTTCCTGGAAATGCGCGGCGCCGACAGCGGCCCCTGGAACCGCATCTGCGCCCTGCCCGCGTTCTGGGTGGGCCTGCTGTACGACGATGCCGCGCTCGATGCGGCCTGGGACCTGGTCAAGGATTTCTCGCTGGCCGAACGCCACGCCCTGCGCGACGGCGTGCCGAAGCACGCATTGAAGCTGCCGTTCCGCGGCGGCACCGTGCGCGACCTCGCCCGCGAAGCGGTGAAGATCGCGATCGGCGGGTTGCAGCGCCGCGCGCGCCTCAACAGCAAGGGCGTGGACGAAGCCGGCTTCCTCGATGCGTTGGTGGAGATCGTCGAGGCGAACGAGACCCCGGCCGAGCGCAAGCTCGCCCTGTTCCACGGCGCGTGGCAGGGCAATATCGACCGCGTCTTCCGCGAGTTCGCGTACTGACCGCACTCCGGTTAGGCTGGGCCTTTCCATGCAGGGGAAGGCCGATGCGGGTGGCAACGTGGTGGAAGGCGGGTGCCGTGCTGGTGTGCATGGCGTTGGCGCCGCTCGCGCAGGCGCAGCGCGTGGCGATGGTCGGCGGCACCCTGGTCGACGGCACGCTGAGCGATCCGATCCGCGACAGCGTCATCCTGATCGAAGGCGAGCGCATCGTCGCGGTGGGCACGGTGAAGACGCTGCCCGTCCCGGCGGACGCGACGGTCATCTCGACCGAGGGCATGACGGTGATGCCGGGCCTGTGGGACATGCACGTGCACCTGATGATCAATGGGCACGCCGACTACGACCACTGGGACAGGACCTACCCTGCCCAGTTCCGGGACGTGATCATGCCGGCGTCGGCGAAGCAGCTGCTGCTGGCCGGCGTGACGGGTGCGCGCGACCTGGGCGGTCCGCTGGAGGACAGCATCGCCGTGCGCGATGCGATCAACAGCGGACGCATCCCCGGGCCGACCCTGTTCGTGTCCGGACCCTTCATCCAGAAAAAGCCTTATCCCGGCACCGAGCAGTTCCGCTGGGGCGTGGATTCGCCCGCCGATGCGCGCGCGAAAATCAAACGTATCGCAGAGGCCGGCGTGGACGTAGTGAAGCTGATCGACCAGGACGGCATGAGCGACGCCGAACTGGCGGCGATCGTCGACGAGGCGCACAAGCACGGGCTTCCTGTCGTTGCGCACGCGCACCGGCCGGAGGAGATCCGCCGTGGCCTGAAGGCCGGCGTGGACTGCTTCGAACACACCGGGCTGGCGGCATCACCCGAGTATCCGCCCGATGTGATTGCCGCACTGCGCGAGCGTACGGGCAACATGGCGTCCGGCCCGTTGTTCTGGACGCCGACCATCGAGGGGCTCTACAACTTCCCGTATACGGTGAAGAACCATGAATTCATCGACGGCACGGACTGGCACGTCGGCCTGACGCCCGCGATCGTCGACGACATCAGGCAGTCACTGGAACATCCGGAGCGCATCAGCTACTTCCAGCAGACCCCGCAGCGCTGGCCGACCCTGCAGCGCAAGTTCCAGCAGCTGCGCGAGAGCGGCGTCCTGCTGCTGATCGGCACCGATTCGGGCATTCCGATGAAGTTCCACAGTGGCAGCACCTGGAACGAGCTCGACGTGTGGGTCAACAAGCTCGGCGTGCCGGCGATCGACGCGATCCGCGCCGCCACCTACTGGCCCGCGGTGGCGATGAAGGCCGACAAGGACTACGGCACCGTCACCGAGGGCAAGTACGCCGACATCATTGCGGTGAAGGGTGACGTATTGAAGCAGGTCGCCTTGCTGCAGCGGGTGGACATCGTGGTCAAGCACGGCAGGCGCATCAAGTGAAGTCGCCTTGCCGAAGGCCTTGACCTGACTACAGCGGCTTGAGCATGCAGAGGGCGCTGGCGGGGCACAGCGACCGGAACTCCGCGCTGTCGCGCACGGCATCGGGCACGGTGTCGCGCGCGACCACGGCGTAGCCCAGCCGTGCGAAAAAGGCGTCCGCTGTCTGCGTCAGCAGCACGATCCCGGTGATGCCGCGCATGCGCGCCTCGGCTTCCAGGGACTGCACGAGACGTTGGCCATGGCCTTTGCCCTGGTGCAGGGGCGACACCGCCAGCGAGCGCAGCAGGCCTGTGTCGCCATGTTGTTCCAGGCCGATGACGGCGGCGATGCGACCATCCTCTTCCGCAACCCAGAAGGCCACCTGCGAGGCGGCAAGGTCGGCCGTCGGCAAGGCATGCGTTTCCAGCAGTGCGGTGATGGCGTCGATGTCGTCGGCGCGGGAAGGGCGTATCGAAGTCATGGTGTTTCCCCGGGTGTTGTACGGTGCGCAAGGGCGATGATGCCTCGAAGCCGATGCGGCAGCCGGAAGCCTCGTGCTCAGCCTCTCACGTGCGTGGTAGATCGTGGAAGCGCCACCGACACCGCCGCCGCCACGGCGATCAGCGCGGCGGAGATCGCCAGGCAGGCGGCCAGGCCCCATCGCTGGAAAACCCAGCCCGACAGCACCGTGCCCAGCAGGCGTCCCATGGCGTTGGCCATGTAGTAGAAGCCGACGTCCAGCGATACACCGTCTTCGCTGGCATAGCTGACGATCAGATAGCTGTGCAGCGCAGAATTCAGCGCGAACAGTACGCCGAAGACCGTCAGCCCGACGATCAGCACCCATGCCGCCGGCACGCCGTAGACCAGCAGCGCCGCCATCGTTGCCGGCACCATGGCGAGCAGAACGGCCCACGCGCTGGCCGAGCGCCCATCAGGCAAGCGACCCGTGGCGCGCCCGGTGATGTGCGGTGCGAACGATTGCACCAGCCCGTAGCCGATGACCCACGCCGCGAGGAATCCGCCGACCTGCCAGAAATCCCAGCCCAGCGTGGAAGCCAGGAACACCGGCAGCGCCACCACGAACCAGACATCCCGCGCACCGAAGAGGAACATCCGCGCGGCCGACAGCAGGTTGATGGCACGGCTCTTCGAAAAGATCTCGCGGAACTTCGGCTTGGCCCTGGCCTTGCCCAGGTCGCGCTTGAGCAGCAGCAGGCTCAGCAGCCACACCAGCAGCAGTGCGCCGGCCATGATCGCCACCGCGGCGGCGAAGCCCACGGTGGCCAGCAGCGCGCCGCCAAGGAAGAACCCGATGCCCTTCAATGCATTCTTCGAGCCGGTCAATGCGGCGACCCAGCGGTAGAGCGTGCCCTGCCTGTCGCCCGGCACCAGCAGCTTGATGCTGCTCTTGGCGCTCATCTTGTTGAGGTCCTTGGCGATGCCGGACAGGGCCTGCGCGCCCATGACCCACGGGACCGTCAGCCAGGCCGCGGGCACCAGCAGCATCGACAGGGCCACGACCTGCATCGCCAGCCCGATGTTCATGGTCCGGTTGAGGCCGATCCTGGCGCCCAGCCATCCACCCACCAGGTTGGTGATCACACCGAAGACTTCGTAGAACAGGAACAGCATCGCGATCTGCAGCGGGCTGTAGCCCAGCTGGTGGAAGTGCAGCACCACCAGCATGCGCAGCGCGCCGTCGGTCAGGGTGAAGGCCCAGTAGTTGCCGGTGATCAGCAGGTACTGGCGGACATCGGCCGACAGGCGCGCGAGCATGCCGTCAGCCCGCCTTGCAGACCAGGTGCACAAGCTCCGCGGTGCGGTTCACGTAGCCCCACTCGTTGTCGTACCACGCGTACAGCTTCACCTGCGTGCCATTGATCACCAGGGTGGACAGCGCGTCGACGATGCTGGAGCGCGGGTCGGTCCGGTAATCGATCGACACCAGTGGTCGCGTTTCGTAGCCCAGGATGCCGGCCAGCACGCCGTCGGCGGCGGTCTTCAGCAGCGCGTTCACTTCCTCCACCGTGGTTGCACGCTCCACTTCGAACACGCAGTCGGTCAGCGAGGCATTGGTCAGCGGCACACGCACGGCATGGCCGTTCAGTCGCCCCTTCAACTCGGGGAAGATTTCGGCGATGGCGGTGGCCGAGCCCGTCGAGGTCGGGATCAGGCTGCTTCCGCACGCACGCGCACGGCGCAGGTCCTTGTGCGGCGCATCCACGATCACCTGCGTGTTGGTCAGGCTGTGGATCGTGGTCAGGCTGCCGTGGCGGATGCCGATGCCTTCGTGGATCACCTTCACCACCGGGGCGAAGCAGTTGGTCGTGCACGAGGCGGCGGACACGATGCGATGCTGCGCGGGATCGAAGCGGTGATGGTTCACGCCCACCACCACGTCCAGCACGCCGGGCGACTTCACCGGCGCCGTCACCACGACGCGCTTCACGCCCTGGTCCAGGTAGGGTTGCAGCACGTCGGGTTTGCGGAACTTGCCCGAGGATTCGATCACCACGTCGCAGCCCGACCAGTCGGTCGCCGCGATGTCCTTGTTGCGCGTCACTGGAATGCGTGTGCCTTCGATCACCAGCGCCTCGCCGTCGGCAGTGATCCCGCGGTCCCAGCGGCCGTGGACCGAATCGAAAGCGAGCAGGTGCGCCAGCGTGGCGGCGTCGCCGGCGGGGTCGTTGATCTGCACGAACTGCAGTTCGGGATTGTCCCAGGCCGCACGCAGGGTGAGGCGGCCCATGCGGCCGAAGCCGTTGATGCCAACGCGAATGCTCATGGAAGGTTCTTGGATGGAGAAGGAATGACGGGTGGATGTAGCGTTCAGGACGAGGCGCTGATCTCGCGCACCCGCGTCTCCAGCGCCAGGCGATCCAGCGCCTCGGGCTTGAGCGCCAGCAGCAACGTGATGCGATGCTGCAACAGGTGCAGCGCATGGGCGAAGGCCTGGCGTACCTGCTCCGGTGATCCGGCGACGGCGGCGGGATCTTCGACGCCCCAATGCGCGGTGACCGGGTGGCCGGGCCAGACGGGGCACGCTTCGCCGGCCGCCTTGTCGCAGACGGTGATGATCAGGTCCATCGGTGGCGCGTCGGCGGTCGCGAACTCATCCCACGGTTTGCTGCGTAGTGTCGCGGTCGGCAGGCCGGCGTCCTGCAGGATCTGTAGCGCGATCGGATGCACGCGTCCGCGCGGATGGCTGCCTGCGCTGTAGGCATGGAAGCGGCCTTTGCCCAGGTGGTTGGCCATGGCCTCGGCCATGATGCTACGGGCGGAATTGCCGGTGCACAGGAACAGCAGGTTGTAGGGGCGGTCCATGGGCGTGTCCTGAAGGGAGAGGAGTGGGTGCGGAGGAAGGAATCAGGCGCGGCGTTCGTACCAGGGCTTCGACGCATTGACGATGCGGACCACGGACAACATGACCGGCACCTCCACCAGCACGCCGACCACCGTGGCCAGCGCCGCGCCGGAATGCACGCCGAACACGCCCACGGCCGTGGCCACGGCGAGTTCGAAGAAATTGCTGGCGCCGATCAGCGCCGACGGGCTCGCCACGCAATGGGCCACGCCCAGCCTGCGGTTCAGCCAGTAGGACACGCCGGCGTTGAAGTACACCTGGATCACGATGGGCACCGCGAGGATCGCGATGACCAGCGGCTGGTCGACGATCTGGCGGCCCTGGAAGCCGAACAGCAGCACCAGCGTGAGCAGTAGCGCGCCCAGCGATACCGGGCCCAACCGCTTGAGCAGCGCCTGCAGCGCGACCTCGCCGCCGCGGCGCAGTATCCAGCCGCGCAGCATCGCCGCGACGATGACCGGCACCACGATGTACAGCGCCACCGACAGCATCAGCGTCGCCCACGGCACGGTGATCGACGAGATGCCCAGCAGCAGGCCGACGATGGGTGCGAAGGCCACCACCATGATCGCGTCGTTCAGCGCGACCTGGCTGAGGGTGAAGCGCGGCTCGCCATCGCAGAGGTGGCTCCATACGAACACCATCGCGGTGCACGGCGCTGCCGCCAGCAGGATCAGCCCGGCCACGTACGAATCGATCTGCGCTGCAGGCAGGTGATCGGCGAATACATGGCGCACGAACAGCCACGCCAGCAATGCCATCGAGAACGGCTTGATCGCCCAGTTCACGAACACGGTGACGCCGATGCCCTTCCAGTGCCGCTTCACGTCGCCCATCGCGCGGAAGTCGATCTTCAGCAGCATCGGGATGATCATCAGCCAGATCAGCACCGCCACCGGCAGGTTCACCTTGGCGATTTCCGCCGCCCCCAAGGTGGCGAACGCGCCCGGCAGCAGATAGCCCAGCGCCGTGCCCACGCCGATGCAGCCCAGCACCCACCAGGTCAGGTGGCGCTCGAAACCGCCCATGCGGTGCGACAGCGGCGGCGTATCGGCTGCCGTCATGCGCAACCTTCAGGGCCGCACGGCGGGGCAGGCGCGCATTGCGCCGTGTCGCCACCGCAGCAGTTCCGGGTCAGGAATTCGATCAGCCCGTTCATCGCCGCGAAGTCGGCCCGGTAGCAGACGTGCCGGCCGCGCGCCTCGCTCTGCACCAGCCCGGCGGCCACCAGTTCCTTCAGGTGGAACGACAGCGTCGCCCCCGGAAGTCCCAGTGCCTCGGCGATCTCGCCGGCCATGCGACCGGAGGGGCCGGCCTCGACCAGCAGGCGGAAGACCGCCAGGCGGGTGGTCTGGCCGAGGGCGGCCAGGGCAACGGTTGCGTTTGTTATTTCCATAATTCTAGAATAATCGAACAATTACAGCCTAACAAGCCGACATGACAGTTCCATTGCTGCCGCAGCTCGCGCCCGAGGCCTTCGACATGCCGGACGCCGACAAGCTCGCCATCGCCGGTTCGGAGCATCCGCCGCGCATCCTCATTCTGTACGGCTCGCTGCGTCCGCAATCCTTCAGTCGAAAACTGGCCTTGGAGGCCGAGCGTCTGCTGCAGCAGTTCGGTGCGGAGACGCGCGTGTTCCATCCGCACGACCTGCCCATCCTGGACAGCGTGGGTGCGGACCATCCGGAGGTGCAGCGGCTGCGCGCGTGGTCGCAGTGGTCCGAGGGCCAGGTCTGGGTCAGCCCGGAACGCCACGGCACCCTGTCGGCGGTGTTCAAGAACCAGATCGACTGGCTGCCGCTGTCCGAGGGCAGCGTGCGCCCCACCCAGGGCCGCACGCTGGCGGTCATGTAGGTGTGCGGCGGCTCGCAGTCGTTCAACGTGGTCAATGCATTGCGCGTGCTGGGCCGGTGGATGCGCATGGTCACCATCCCCAACCAGTCGTCGGTGCCGAAGGCCTGGCAGGAATTCGATGAAGCAGGCCGCATGAAACCCTCGCCCTACTACGACCGCGTGGTGGACGTGATGGAGGAACTGGTGAAGTTCACCCTGCTGGTGCGCGACCGCAGCGACTACCTGACCAGCCGCTACAGCGAACGCAAGGGCGACCTGGCGGCACGCGCCGTGACAGCCGCGTCCGGCGTGGCTGAAGAGACCGCACCGGCAGCGACCCCGCCTGCCGAAGCGCGTCAGGAAGAGGCCGCCGCCGCACCGGCCAGTCCCTGCTGCGGTCCCGCCTGCTGCGCCACCACGTAGCGATAGCCGGACGGGTGGGGCTTCATGTGCGGGGGTGAGTGACTTATACTCCCCCCCACTATCGAGGTGCGTGGCCGACATGCCCCATTCCCCCGCCGACAAGAAGAAGGCGCTTACGCGCGTGCGCCGCATCCGTGGTCAGCTGGATGCGCTCGAGCGTGCGCTGGAGGACGGCGCCGACTGCGCGCCCGTGCTGCAGCAGCTCGCCGCCGTGCGCGGTGCGGTGAACGGGCTGATGTCGGAAATCCTGGAAAGCCATCTGCGCGAGGAATTCGCGCATCCCGCCTCGACACCCGAACAGCGCGAGGCCGGCATCGATGCCGCCGTCGCGCTGGTCCGTTCCTATCTGAAATAAGCAGGAGTGCCGCCATGAAGTCCCGTGCCGCCGTCGCCTTCGCCGCAGGCGAACCGCTGAAGATCGTCGAGATCGACGTCGCCCCGCCGCAGAAGGGCGAAGTGCTGGTGAAGATCACCCACACCGGCGTCTGCCACACCGATGCGTTCACGCTGTCGGGCGAGGATCCGGAGGGCCTATTCCCCGTCGTGCTGGGCCATGAAGGTGCCGGCATCGTGGTCGAGGTCGGCGAAGGCGTCACCAGCGTGAAGCCGGGCGACCACGTCATCCCGCTGTACACCGCCGAGTGCGGCGAATGCCTGTTCTGCAAGAGCGGCAAGACCAACCTGTGCACGGCGGTACGTGCCACCCAGGGCAAGGGCGTGATGCCGGACGGCACCTCGCGCTTTTCCTACGAAGGCCAGCCGCTGTTCCACTACATGGGCTGCTCGACCTTCAGCGAATACACGGTGGTCGCCGAGGTCTCGCTGGCGAAGATCAACCCCGAGGCGAATCCGGAACACGTGTGCCTGCTGGGTTGCGGCGTCACCACCGGCATCGGTGCCGTGCACAACACCGCCAAGGTGCAGGCTGGCGATTCGGTCGCCGTGTTCGGCCTGGGCGGCATCGGCCTGGCCGTGATCCAGGGCGCGCGCCAGGCGAAGGCCGGCCGCATCATCGCCATCGACACCAATCCTTCGAAATTCGAGATGGCGCGGCAGTTCGGCGCCACCGACTGCGTCAACCCCAAGGACTACGACAAGCCCATCCAGCAGGTGATCGTGGAGATGACGGGTTGGGGCGTGGACCACTCGTTCGAGTGCATCGGCAACGTCAACGTCATGCGCGCGGCACTGGAGTGCGCGCATCGTGGCTGGGGCCAGAGCGTCATCATCGGCGTCGCCGGTGCGGGGCAGGAGATCAGCACGCGTCCGTTCCAGCTGGTGACGGGCCGCAAGTGGATGGGCACGGCGTTCGGCGGCGTGAAGGGCCGTTCGCAGCTGCCCGGCATGGTCGAGGACGCAATGAAGGGCGACATCGAACTCGCACCCTTCGTCACCCACACCATGCCGCTGGACGAGATCAACGAAGCGTTCGACCTGATGCACGAAGGCAAGTCGATCCGGTCGGTGGTGCATTACTGAGATGACCATGTCCTTGGAAAAGTCCCCCTTTGACGCGACGCCTGACGCAGCGATGGAGGGCGGCGCCCTCGACCAGGAAGCCCGCGACGCGATTGCGCGACTGGGTGAGCACGACCTGCTTAAGATCGATCAGGCGATCCTGTCTTCGCTGGGTCGCGAGTGGAAGAAGGCGGGTTTCATCACCGCAGGCGTCATGATTGCCGCCCCGGACGAATACGAGGATCTGCCGGAGATGTTCTACGCATCCCGGATCCGGGTGCTTGCCGAGGCATCGCGCATCGAGACGAAAGGCGATGCGCGTGCATTGAAGACCTTCGAGATCCGTCTGGCGCCGGCAACGGGAGCTGCCTGACATGACGACCGAGCGCATCGAACACCGTGCCTGCTTCGGCGGCTGGCAGGACGTCTACCGCCATCGCTCCGAGGTGCTCGGCTGCGACATGACGGTGGGCGTCTACCTCCCGCCGCAGGTCGAACAGGGACCGTGCCCGGTACTGTACTGGCTCAGCGGCTTGACCTGCACCGAACAGAACTTCATCACCAAGGCCGGGGCGCAACGCTACGCGGCCGAACACGGGATCATCCTCGTCGCACCGGATACCAGTCCGCGCGGCGAGGACGTGGCCGACGCCGAGGGGTACGACCTTGGCAAGGGTGCGGGCTTCTACGTCAACGCGACGCAGGCACCGTGGGCATCGCATTACCGCATGTACGACTACATCGTCGACGAGTTGCCGGCCTGGGTCGAGGCCGATCCGATGGCCAGTGACCGGCGTGCGATCAGCGGGCATTCGATGGGCGGCCACGGCGCACTGACCATCGCGCTGAAGAACCCCGGACGCTACCGCAGCGTGTCCGCGTTCTCGCCGATCGTCGCGCCGACGCAGGTGCCGTGGGGGCAGAAGGCGTTCGCGGCCTACCTGGGCGACGATCGCGAGGCATGGAAGGCCTGGGACACGGTCGAGCTGGTCAGGCAGGCACGCGAGCCGCTGCCGCTGCTCGTCGATCAAGGTGATGCGGACGAATTCCTGCAGGGCCAGCTGAAGCCGGAACTGCTGCGGGCTGCCGCTGCCGAGGCGGGCCACCCGCTGACCCTGCGCATGCAGCCGGGCTACGACCACAGCTACTACTTCATCGCCAGCTTCATCGGCGACCACATCGCGCACCACGCCGCGGCATTGAAGGCGTAGGGCGGGCTCCGGCCCGCCGATGATCCGCCCGCATGTGCGACGGTGGGCCAAGGCCCACCCTACGTTGCAGCCGCGAGTCCGTAGTCGGTGAAGGCGAAGCGACCCTCGCGCAGCTCGGTGTCGCCTTGCGCAAGGATCAGAGGCGCATCGAACATCGGCCCTGCCGATACGCAGGTATGGAACTCGCCGTTCTCACCGCAGGCATCGACGTGGGCAGGCAGCTCGCCGAGCAATGCCCGGTCGAAGTCGCGACCTGCGAATCCGGCATCCAGTTGCTGCGTGTCGACACAACACAGCTGCGCGCGCAGTCCCCCGTCGATCATCTCGTGTGCCAGAGAGGCGGTGTCGCGGCCGAACAGCGGCGTGACGACGTCCCAGCCCACGCGGGCCAGGTTCGCCACGCGCCAGGCGCGGATGTCTTCGAGGAAGAGATCGCCGAACGCCATCGAGCGCAGCCCCGGCCAACGGTCCCGGGCTCGGGCGATGGCATCGGCCATGGCGTGTTCGTAGTCGGTGTTCGAGCACTGCGCGGGAATCATCGCTTCCAGCAGCGGCAGGCCGGTGGCGCGTGCCTGCGCATGCAGCACGCTGCGGCGGATGCCCTGCATCGATACGCGGTCGTACTCGCGCGTGACGGTGGTCAGCAGACCGACGACATCGACATCACCGCGTTGCCGCAGGAGGTGCAGCGTCCAGGCGGCGTCCTTGCCACCACTCCACGCCAGCAGGACGGGCGTGCGGCTCAAGCCGCCGCGACGTCGCGCAATTCCCAGGCGCCGCCGGCGAGCAGGCGCAGGCGATGCTTCAGGACATGACCGGGAATGGAAGAGCGGGCGACCAGCAGGATGCTGAGGTCGTCCTGCTGGCCGGCGACCGCGGCATCCGGGTCCACGGCACCGAGGCCGGGATCGACGTCATCCGGATCGTCCTGGCGTGCCCGCCAGCGTTCGAACAGGCTGCTGGTACGCAGCGCGTGCTGCAGCTGCGCGGCGAATTCGTCCGCGCCGTGGGCATCGAAACTGAAAGCCGGATCGCCGCCGCGTGCGCGTGCGGGATCGGGAAGACTGATGTAGTAGCGGACCGCCATGGCGCCCCCGGTTCAAGCCAGGGGCATAGCGTAGCCCTGCCGCGTTAGGCGGTCGTTATGTCGCCTTGAACGGTGCGGGCGGCGCGGCGAAGGCGGCCACGACCGCGCCCTTGCCCACGTTGACCATGCCGGTGAGGCTCATGACGCTTTCGAACACCTCCACCTTGTTGTTCTCGCAGATGTCGCGCAGGCGTTGGTAGCCGGGCAGGGCGCGCATTTCCGACAGTTCGCCGCCGTAGCTCAGGCAGACGGTGGGCGTCATCAGGCCGGCCATCACCCGGTTGCCGGTGAACTTGAACATCTGTTCCACCGCATTCTCGAAACCCTTGATCTTGGCCACCGGCTCGGTGTTGCCGGCATGGCCGTACAGCACCGGCTTGATGTCCAGCGCGCTGCCCAGCGCCGCGCTCAGCAGGCCCACGCTGCGGTCGCCCTTGGTGCGGGCGCGGTTGCGCAGGTAGTACAGGTCGCGCGGGATCATGTAGCCGTGCGTGTTCTGCGCCAGTTCTTCCAGCCGCACGCGGATCTGCTGCACGCTGGCACCGGCGTCGCGCATGCGCACGGCTTCCACCGCGGTGATGCCCTGCGCGGCGAACAGGTTCTGGGTGTCGATCACGCGCAGCGCGAACGGCGAGTTGTGGCCCGCGGCCTGCCGTACCGGCTTGTAATCGTTGAGGATCGCGAAGCTGGCCTGCATCGCGTTGTCGTGGATCGGCGAACGCGTCTTGGTGATCGTCATGCAGAACACGTGGTCGTAATCGATCACCAGCCGGCCCAGGAACAGGTCGCGGATCTGGTTGACCGTGAACGGCGTGGTCTCGGCCTCGTGGCCGCGCTCGGCCACGTGCGCATGCAGGAAACTCAGCGTGGCCTGCTCGTCGCGATGGTCGGCCAGCACGGCTTCGCCGATGCGCACCGTGATGGGCAGGATGACGATGTTGTTCCGTTCCAGGTACTCCAGCGGCAGATCGCACGCAGAGTCGACGACTATCCCAATGCGCATCTCAGCCCCTCCCGGCATCCGTCGCATTTGTGCTTATCTCCGCAAAACTAGCGGACAACGGTGGGCAAGTCGTCGCGTAAACGCATGAAGTGTGATTTGCGTCACTTTTTTCGGGGTGGGCCAGCAAAGCCGGAAACCTAGCCTCCATCCCGTTCCAGAGCAGGCTTGCGCCCCACTATTCATGTGACGAATGTCACAAATACGATGCGCGCCGGCTTGTCCAGGGCCCGGCCGCGCCGGACACTCGCAACGAACGCATGGGACAACATGAAACAGGGGCGGTGGATACTGCTGCTGCTTCTGGCCCTGCTGATGGCGGAGGGTGTGCGGGGGGAAAACATCGCGCGCATCGACCGCATCCAGCCGCAAGCGCTGGAACAGCAGGCGGGACAGCGCGCCGGATTGTTCTCGGAACGCCGCTTCGAAAGCGGTGGCGCGTCCATGCGCGTGATCGGCAACGGGGCGTGGCGCATCACGCCACGCCCGGGCGTACGCGAACCGCTGCTGGTGTTCTACCACCCGTATACGGCGCGGATCAGCGTGCAGGAGCCGCCGGGCGCCGCCGTGCGACGCCAGGACATCTTCAGCCCCGATCTTGACCCGCGCTACAGCCGGCGGGCGCTGGTGTTCCCGCTGAGCGGCGACGGACCGGTCCATGTGATGGTGGAGGGCGCGCGCTATCCCCTGCGCGTGGCTGTGGAGCCGGGGCCGGCCTACGCGGCGGCCGACCTGTGGCATGTACGTCTGGTACTGCCGGCGATCGGCGTGGTGCTGGGCGTCTCGCTGGCGGTGCTGCTGTTCTGGGCCATGCTGCGCGACCGCGTCTACCTGCTGTACGCGGGCGCGATGCTGTTCCAGCTGCTGTATGCCCTGTGCTCGTACGGCGAGGCCTACGCATGGCCGGGACTCTCGATGCTGGCGCGCTTCGGTGCCCAGGGCATCTGGGCCGTCGGGACGCTGGCCACCATCCTGCTGGTGTACCTGTGGCTGGACTACGCGGGCCTGCGCAAGGTGACGCCGCGGCTGGCGGCCGCCGTGCGTGTCGTCGGCGCCTATGGCTGCGGCCTGACGCTGGTGTTGCTGGTCTCCCCCTGGCCGGCCGACAAGGCGTGGTTTCCCGACATCGCCAACGCCCTGTTCCTGCTCACCAATGCGATCGCGCTGGTGACGCTGGTGGTGGCCTGGCGCCGCGGCCAGCGGCACGCCGCCTACGTCCTGATCGCATGGGTGCCGCTGCTGGCCTTCACCATGGCGCGCGCGCTGCGCTTCAGCGTGGGCGAACGCGCCGAGCCGTGGCTGGAGTACGGCCTGCCGTGGGTGCAGGCGTTCACCGCGGTGGTGCTGGCGCTGGGCCTGGCCGACCGCATGCTGACCTTCCGGCGCGAACGCGACCGCGCCAAGGCCCATGCCGAGCGCGACGGCCTGACCGGCGTACTGAACCGCGGCGGCATCGAGCACCGGCTCGACTGGGCGCTGATCGAGCGTGAGCGCGAACGCATGCCGGTGTCGCTGCTGTTCATCGACCTGGACAACTTCAAGCAGATCAACGACCGCCACGGCCATGCGCTCGGCGACGCCTGCCTGCGCGCGGTGACGCGCGCGGTGAGCGAGCAGTTCCAGTACGGCGACCAGCTGGGTCGGCTGGGTGGCGAGGAGTTCGTCCTGGTGCTTTCCGGCGTCGAACTGCCGGCCGCACTGCGCATCGCCGAGCAGGTGGGCGCGCGTATCCGGCGGGATTGCGCCAACGTGGAAGGCGTGGCGGTCGCCGTCACCGCCAGCATCGGCGCCGCACAGGCGCGCGACGGGGATTCGGTGGCGTCCCTGATCGCGCGCGCGGACCAGGCCATGTATGCGGCCAAGCGCGCCGGCGGCGACCGCGTGATGGCGGAAGACGCTCCGGAGCGCGTCCCGGAAAGCACGAAGGCGCCCGAAGGCGCCTCCGTGGACTGAACCCGGGCGGGTTACTTCGAATAAGCGCGCGGCAGCGGGCCCGCCTGCTGCAGGTAGCGGTCGCGCAGCTCGGTCTGGCGCGAGCGCATCGGCATCGCGCGGCCGGCCAGCCACACCTGCTGCGCCGTGTGGGCCACGTCCAGCGGATCGCCGCTCCACAGCACCAGGTCGGCCAGCTTGCCCGGCGCGATGGTGCCCACGCGGTCGCCCACGCCGAAGGTCTCCGCCGGCACGCGGGTCAGTCCGGCCAGGCCGTCTTCCCAGGGCAGGCCGTTGGCCACCGCATTGCCCGCCAGCTGGCGGATCTTGCGTGCGTTGTGCGAGGCATCGCCAGCCTGCGAGAAGCCGACGCCCACGCCGGCCGCATCCAGCCGCGCCGCGTTTTCCAGCGTGGCGCCGATCTGGTCGAAGTCCGCCGGCAGGTCCGCCAGCGCGTCGACGAACACCGGCACCTTCGCCTGCGCCAGTTGCGGTGCCAGCTTCCAGGCCTCCGCGCCACCGGCGATGGCGATGCGCACGTTCTCGCGCTGCGCCCAGCGCAGCAGCTGGCGGATGTCGGCGGCACGGTTCACCGCCACCACGATGCGGCCGTTGCCGGCCAGGTAGCGCGCCAGCGTGGCACGCCCGGCCGGCGTGAGCAGCGCGTGCGGTGAATCCACCGGTACGCGTCCGCGCGCTTCGGCCACCATCTGGTCCAGCAGCATCCACTGCGCCGCGCGCGATTTGCCGCTCAGCTCGGACGCGCCGCCGCCCAGTCGTACGAACAGCGCGCGCGGGCCGACCGGGTCGGCGCTGCCGTCCAGCCGCATCACGCCGCCCTGGCCGGCGATGAAGGAGCCGCCGGTCGCTGCGGCCAGCAGGGTGAAGCCGATGCCTTCCACGCGCGCCACCAGGATCACCACCGACGCCGGATTGTAGGCCAGCGTCACGTCGAACTCCGGACGCATGGGCTGGTCTTCGAGCGTCACCGCCGCATCCACCGTCGACGATTCACCGGAGACCTCCTCGATGCCGATCTCGGTGATGCCGCCGAAGAAGGCCGGGGTCAGCGGACGGCCGTCGGCTTCGACCACCGTCGCGGCGGCGGGTGCGGCCAGTGCGGTACCGACCGCCTGCACCACGCCATTGCGCACCAGCACGTCCGCGTTCTTCAACGTGCCCTGCGTCCCGGCGGTATGCACGGTGGCGTTGCGGATCAGCACGTCCTGGGCGAGGGCTGCGAAGGACGTGGACGCCAGTGCGGCCACCAGCGCCAACTTTTTCACCGTCATCCCGGCGAAAGCCGGGACCCAGCGACTTGCGTGGGAATGCGAGGCAGTGACGGCAAAAGGCACTGGGTCCCGGCTTTCGCCGGGATGACGGGAGGAGAGATTGTGGATGCGCTTCATGGCATCACCTCCTGCCCCAGCATGAAGTCCGACACCGGTTGCCGGCTGCGGTCGTTGCGGTCGTACAGGCGTGCCCCGTCGATGTAGACCTGCTCGGCCTTGGCGTACACGCTGAAGGGGTTCTGGTTCCACACCACCACGTCGGCCATCTTGCCGGCCTCCAGCGTGCCGGTACGCTCGGCGATGCCCAGCGACTTGGCCGCGTTGCCGGTCACCCAGCGGATCGCGCGCTCGGGCGGGATGTCGCCCATGCCGGCGCGGCGCGCGTTCGCCATCACCTTGGCTGCTTCCTGGTTGAGGCGCTGGATGCCCTCGTCCGAATCCGAATGCACGATGGCGCAGCTGTTCGCCGGGCGGTCCACCAGCGCAATGTTCTCCTGGATGCCGTCGAAGGCCTCCATCTTGAAGCCCCACCAGTCGGCCCACAGCGCGCCGCACACGCCTTCCTGCGCCAGCCGGTCGGCCAGCTTGTAGGCCTCTACGCCGTGGTGGAATGCGGCCACCTTGAAGCCGAACTCCTTCGCCAGGTCGAGCATCGTCGCCATCTCGTCGGCGCGGTAGCAGTGGATGTGCACCAGGATCTCGCCATTGATCGCGCCCGCCAGCGTGTCCAGCTTCAGATCGCGCTTGCCGCCGCTGTCGCCGCCGCTGTCCGCCTTGTCGTCGCCGGATGCGCGCTCCCACCAGCGCTTCTTCTTCGGCTGCTGCGGCTTGGGCGCGTTCTTCTTCAGGTATTCGCTGGCATCGATGAAGGCCGCGCGGTAACCCGCCACGTTGCCCATGCGCGTGGCCGGGCCGCTCTTGCCGCCGTACACCCGCTTGGGGTTCTCGCCGCAGGCCATCTTCAGACCCCAGGGCGCACCGGGAAACTTCATGCCCTGGTAGGTGGTGGACGGCACGTTCTTCAGCGTCACGCCACGGCCGCCGACCAGGTTGGCCGAGCCGGGCAGGATCTGCAGCGAGGTCACGCCGCCGGCCAGTGCGGTGTGGAAGCCCGGATCCTGTGCCCAGATGGAATGCTCGGCCCAGACATTTGCCGTCACCGGCGCGGTCATCTCGTTGCCGTCGCTGTGGGCCCTCACGCCCGGGCTGGGATACACGCCCAGGTGCGAGTGCACGTCGATCAGGCCGGGCGTCACCCACTTGCCGGTCGCGTCGACGCGGGTGGCGCCTTCGGGCGCGGACAGGCCGCGGCCGACCGCCGCGACCTTGCCATCGGCCAACAGCACGTCGGCGCCATCGAGGCGTTCACCGGTGCCGGTCAGCACCGTCGCGTTGGCCAGCAGCACCGGCGCGGCCGGGATGGCGCGGTAGGTGCTGGGGTACGGGTCCTGGGTGAAGCGGGAGGCGGGCGTGGCGGCCATCGCGCCCCCGCCCAGCGCGGCCAGTATCAGCCCGGCCAGCAAGGTCGTTCGCATCGTGTGTTCCCCTGGAAGAGACCCGAAACCTAACCGGCGGCGCCGCGGCTTGCCAAGTGCGGGCGTCGCAGTCGTGCCAGAATCGCCCCACAACAACAAGAAAAAGAGGCTTTCATGAAGGACAAGAGCGAGATCGTCGACAACTGGCTGCCGCGCTACACCGGCGTGCCGCTGGACCAGTTCGGCGAACACATCCTGCTGACCAATTTCGGCGGCTACCTCAACGTGTTCTCGCAGCTGACCGGCGCGCCCATCGTCGGCCTGGACCGGCCGATGGCCAGCGCCACCGCGGACGGCATCACCATGATCAACTTCGGCATGGGCAGCCCCAATGCCGCCACGATGATGGACCTCCTGTCGGCCATCATGCCCAAGGCAGTGCTGTTCCTCGGCAAGTGCGGCGGCCTGAAGCGCAAGAACCAGCTGGGCGACCTGGTGCTGCCCATCGCGGCCATCCGCGGCGAGGGCACCAGCAACGACTACCTGCTGCCGGAAGTGCCGGCGCTGCCCGCGTTCGCGCTGCAGCGTGCGGTATCCACGATGATCCGCGACCTGGGCCACGACTACTGGACCGGCACGGTGTACACCACCAACCGCCGCGTGTGGGAGCACGACACCGCCTTCAAGGAACGCCTGCGCGCGATGCGCTGCATGGCCATCGACATGGAAACGGCCACCATCTTCGCCGCCGGCTTCGCCAACCGCATCCCCTGCGGCGCGCTGCTGCTGGTCAGCGACCAGCCGATGATCCCGGAAGGCGTGAAGACCGAAGCCAGTGACGCCAAGGTCAGCTCCTCGTTCGTCGAGAACCACATCACCGTGGGGATCGAGGCGTTGAAGCTGATCCGGCGCAACGGGAAGTCGGTGCGACATTTGCGGTTCGACGAATAGGCCGCCCTCCCACCTGTAGGAGCGCCCCATGGGCGCGATGCCGTTGTCGAGATTCGAGAAGCAAAGCATCGCGCCCATGGGGCGCTCCTACATGATGTTGGGCACCGCTCCGATGCATCGAGGTGTATCGGGCCCAGTCTCCACAGGAGAAGAACATGGACAACAGCAGCGACGTCATTGCCTTCTGGAAGAACGCCGGCTACGAGAAGTGGTTCTCGCGCGATGACGCCTTCGATGCCGCGTTCGACCAACGCTTCCGCGGGCTGCACTTCCGCGCGGCGCGGCGGGAACTGGAAGGGTGGATGGGCGACGCCGAGGGTGCGCTGGCGCTGATCCTGTTGCTGGACCAGTTTCCGCGCAACTGCTTCCGGCAGAGCGCGCATTCGTACGCCACCGACGGGCTGGCGCGGCACTACGCCGCGCGGGCCATCGAGGCGGGATTCGACGCGCAGGTCGATCCGGCGCTGAAGATCTTCTTCTACATGCCGTACGAGCATTCCGAAGCTTTGGACGACCAGCAGCGTTCGCTGGACCTGTTCCGTGCCACCGGTGATGAGAACTACATCAGGTACGCGCAGTTGCACTACGACCTGATCGCCCGCTTCGGCCGGTTTCCCCATCGCAATGAGGCGATGGGCCGCGTCTCCACGCAGGAAGAGCGCGATTACCTGGCCGGCGGCGGGTTCAGCGGCTAGCGTGTCACGCTATACGTGGGAGCGATGTCAGTCGCGATTGCGGAAGAAGTTTCCGGTCGCGACTGACGTCGCTCCCACGATCCTGTAACGAAAAAGGCGGGCCGGAGCCCGCCTTTTCTGTGTCTGCGAAGACGCGACTCAGTACTTGCTGATCGTGCCGTCCACGTCATCGGCCCAGGCATTGATGCCGCCGGTGACGTTGTGGACGTTGGTGAAGCCGAGTGCGCGGAACTCTTCCGCCGCCTGCTGGCTGCGGCCGCCGCTGCGGCACAGGAAGGCAAGCGCCGTGTCCTTCGGCAGCGCTTCCAGTTCGGCACGGCCGTTGCCGTCGAAGGTCTTGAAGGGCAGCTTCACCGAGGCGATGGCGCGTTCGTCGGCCGGGCGCACGTCGACCAGCAGCACTTCGCTGGCGCGGACCTTGGCATCGGCGTCCATCGGCGACAGCGCCTGCACCGGCTTGGGCGCATTGGGGTTGTCGATCGCCAGGCCCTTGCCGCGGATGTCATCGACCCAGTCGATGGTGATGCCGTCGGCGCGGCGTGCGCTGGCCAGGTCGAACTGCACGCGCACGCCGTTGGATTCGCTGGCGATGGCATTGGCGTCGAACTGCCCCAGCTGGAAGTTGGGCTGGAACTGCGCATTGATCGACAGCGCCAGCGCGGCGCCCGGGCCGGCATCGGCCACGGCGTTCTGCAGCATCTCGGCGGCGGCCGGGGTGATGGTGATCGCCGGCGGCGTGCGGTCCGGCGCTTCCAGACCCAGCAGCGTGGCCAGTTCGCCGGAGTTGGTCATCTGCTCGATGATGTCGCTGCCGCCGACCAGTTCGCCGTCGATGTACAGCTGCGGGATGGTCGGCCAGTCGCCGTAAACCTTGATGCCCTCGCGGATCTCCTGGTCGGCCAGCACGTTGACGTGCGCGTAGTCCACGCCCAGCGCCGACAGCGCGCCCACCGCCTTGGCCGAGAAACCGCATTGCGGCATGGTCGGCTGGCCCTTCATGAACAGCACCACGCGGTTGGACTGCAGGAGGGATTCGATGCGCGAGCGCAGGGCGGGATCGAGGGACATGGACGGGTACCGGTCAGCGGGAGGGGAATTCTACGCCCCATGGCATCATGGGGCATGAGCACGACAGGAACACTGCATCGTCCGCCGCGCCGTCCCGGCCTGATATTGGGCCTGTTGGTGCTGTCGCAAGTGGGCGTGGCCTGCCTGTGGTGGCGGTTCGGCTGGCAGGTCGGCCTGCCGGTGATGGTGGCCACCCATCTGATGGTGGTGGCGGCCACGCTGCATCCGCGCGCCACCCTGTTCTGCCCCTCCCTGGCGCGGTTGCCGACGACCGAGCGCGTGGTCTGGCTGACCATCGACGACGGGCCCTCCGACGACACCGATGCGATGCTGGAACTGCTGGATCGCCACCGGGCCCGTGCCACGTTCTTCCTGGTGGGCGAACGGGCGCGGGCGCATCCGGCGCGGGTCCAGGCCATCCGCGACCGCGGCCATGGCATCGGCAACCACAGCGCCGATCACCCCGATACGCGCTTCTGGCGGCTGGGGCCGGCCGCCATGGAAGACCAGATCGGCCGCACCCAGTCCATCCTCACCGCGATCACCGGGCAGACACCGCGCTGGTATCGCAGCGTGGTGGGCATGACCAACCCGTTCGTGGGACTGTCGCTGAAACGGCACGGCCTGGCGCGCGTGGCCTGGAGTGCGCGCGGATTCGACGGCGTGAACTGCCGGCCCGACCAGGTGCTGGCGCGCATCACTCGCGACATCGCGCCCGGGGCCATCGTGCTGCTGCATGAAGGAGCGGCGCACGGGCACAACGTGGCCATCCTGGCGCAGCTGCTGGCGTGGCTGGACGCGCAGGGCTATCGCACGGTGGTGCCGGAACCGGAGCCGGTTCGCATGGCGGACATTGCGGCCGCGTAGCGTGCGCCATACGCACGACGCAGGGATCCATCGCTACCGCGTGGACTTTCACCGCGCTATGACCGCTGCGCGTGAAATCGTCATCGCGGGTCGTGCGCATGGCGCACGCTACGTTTGGATCCTTCTCCTTTCGGGAGAAGGTGGCGCGAAGCGCCGGATGAGGGTATGCGGGCCGCCGAACCATCGCCACTCCGCCGACCCTCGCCTCCTACGGTCGCCGGTGGGAGAGGGGCTTCAAGCGCGGAGCCTAGGTAGCGTGCGCTGTGCGCACGGCGCATGGACGTGTCACCACCGCTCGTAGGGTCATCATCGCGCTGGGTCCCTCTCCTCCGGAAGAAGGGCGTGCCCCGTACCCGATACGGGATGGGGCGGAGCGCCGGATGAGGGTGTGGTGGCATCGGGAAGGTTCATCGTCGGTGATTTCGCCGGACCCTCACTCCAACCCCTCTCCCGGTGGGAGAGGGGCTCAAACCAAGTAGCGTTCGCTGCGCGCACGGTGCATGAATCCATCACCGCGCGTCGTGCGCATGGCGCACGCTACGTCAGCAAATGGTGCGCGATGGGGAATGCCAGCCGCGTCCATTCGGTGTACATCGCGGCGGACGGATGCAGGCCGTCGTCCGCCACCATCGCCGGCTCGGCGCCACGCGCACGACTGACCGGGGTGATGTCGACGAAGGCCACGCCGCGTTGGATGCAGGCCTCGCGCGCCGCGAGGTTGTAGGCATCCAGCTCGCGTGCGATCTGTGCGACATCGCGGCCGGACTTCGCGCCGAACGGGGTCACGCCCCAGTCGGGAATCGACAGCACCAGCACGCGGTCGGGCCGGTTGCCGGCGAAGCCGATGGCGCGCCACAGCAGCGCGGCGAACTGCGTGCGGTATTCCTCCACATCGCGGCCGCGATACTGGTTGTTCACGCCGATCAACAGGCTGACGAAGTCGTGCTGGCCCAGTGGCTCGGCGGCGGTGATGGCGGCATCCAGCTCGTCGGTGGTCCAGCCGGTGGTGGCGATGATGCGCGGGTCGCCGAGCAGCACGCCTTCCTGCCGCAGCAGGCGCGCCAGCTGCATCGGCCAGCGGCCCGCCTCGTCCACGGCTTCGCCGATGGTGTAGGAATCGCCCAGCGCGAGGTAGCGCAGTTCGGTGGTGAGGGCGGTGGTGTGGGGGGCGGTCGTCGTCGTCATGGACGCATACCCTGCAGGTGGGAGCGACGTAAGTCGCGATGGATCAATTGGAGAGCGATTCGCGACTCACGTCGCTCCTACAGGGGCAACGCGCTTACGCCGCCGCCGGCCGCGACGTGCCCTTGATCGGCACCACCTTGGTGGCGGCCTCGGCGCGGCGCGACAGGGCGCGGTCGATGCGGGCGAAGACTTCGCGCATCGTGGCCGCTTCCGGCAGCAGGGTGACGCGGAAGTGGTGGCGGTAGGGCACGTTGAAGCTGGAGCCCGGCACGACCAGCACGCCCTCGGTTTCCATCAGTTCCAGCGCGAACGTGTGGTCATCGAAGCCCTTGGCGGCATCGCCGACCACCGCCGGGAATGCATACAGTGCGCCGGCCGGGTTCACCAGCGCCAGGTGCAGGCTGGCCTCGCAGGCCTCGATCACCGCGCGGCGGGTTTCGTACAGGCGGCCACCCGGCGCGCACAGCGCGCTGATGGTGTCCGGGCCGTTGACCGCCGCTTCGATGGCGTACTGGCCCGGTACGTTGGCGCACAGGCGCAGCGCGCTGAGCAGGTCCATCGCATGCAGGAAATCGCGCACCACGTCGCCGTGGCCGGACACCACGCCCCAGCCCACGCGCCAGCCGCAGGCGCGGTGCACCTTGCTCAGGCCGCTGAAGGTGATGCACGGCACGTCGCCTGCGAGCGGGGCGACCGGCACGAAGCTCGCGCCGTCATACAGCACCTGGTCGTAGATCTCGTCGACCATCAGCAGCAGGCGGTGCTTGGCCGCGATGGCGACGATGCGCTCCAGCAGCTCGCGCGGGTACGTCGCGCCGGTGGGATTGTTGGGGTTGATCAGCACGATGGCGCGGGTGCGCGAACTGACCAGCTGCTCGATCTCGACCGGATCGGGCAGGAAATCGTTGTCCGGATCGCAGCGGTAGTACACCGGGCGGCCGTCGTTGAGGATGGTGGCCGCCGACCACAGCGGGTAGTCGGGCGAGGGCACCAGTACTTCGTCGCCCGGATTCAGCAGCGCGCGCAGCGACAGGTCGATCAGTTCCGACACGCCGTTGCCGACGAATACGCGGTCCGGGTGCGCATCCGGCGTGCCGCGCTGGGCGCACGCCGCGGCGATCGCATCGCGCGCCGAGGGCAGGCCCTGCTGGTGCGTGTACGGATCGGTGCGGCCCATGTCGTCGGCGATCGCGCGCTGCAGGTGTTCCGGCGCACGGAAACCGAACGCGCCCGGGTTGCCGATGTTGAGCTTGATCAACTTCTGCCCCTGGGCCTCCAGTTCCCGGGCTCGCCGCGCCAGTTCGCCCCGGATTTCGTAGCGGACTTCGGACAGGCGTTCGCGCGTGGCGAGCGGTTTGACGGGCGGGGTGGGCATGGCGGGACCGCAGAAGGGCGAATGAGCTGGGGAGGGCCAGCTTAGCGGATATTCGGCCCGTCCGGCCCCGCCGGCTTTAGGGGCCGTCTAGAATGCGCGCCATGCCCGAAACCCCCGTCCCCAGTGTGCCCGACGTCACCCCGCTGAGATCGATCGGCTGGCCTTATGCGGGGAAACCGGAGGACAGCGCGTGGCGGGCCGTCATGGAGGCCCACCCTGGCGCCACCCCGGCACGCGTGATCGAGCAGCACCGCTCGGGCTATGTCGTGGCGGACGCCCCCGGCGTGGGCGTGAAGGCCGAATCGCTTCCCGAATGGCAGCGCCCCCGGTTCCCTGCCCATGAACGCCCGGCCGTCGGCGACTGGGTGCTGCTGGAGGATGCCGCCTCCAAGCGCCCGCGCATCGTGGCGCTGCTGCCGCGCCATACCGGCATCAAGCGCGGCGCGGCCGGCGAGCATTACCACCAGCAGGTGATCGCCGCGAACATCGATACGGTGTTCATCGTCTGCGGCCTGGATGCCGACTTCAATCCGCGCCGCATCGAGCGCTACCTGCTGCTGGTGGGCGGCGGCGGTGCGCAGCCGGTCGTCGTGCTGACCAAGGCCGACCGCACCGAGTACGCCGCCGACGCGGTCGAGGTGCTGGCCGAGCTCACCGCGCAGGGCGTGCCGGTGTTCACCGTCAACGCCAAGGATCCGGACAGCGTCGCGCAACTGGCGCCGTGGCTGGAGCCGGGCCACACCGTGGTGCTGGTGGGGTCGTCGGGCGCGGGCAAGTCGACGCTGACCAACACGCTTCTCGGCGACGAGCGCATGAAGACCGGCGAAGTGCGCGAAAGCGACTCGCGCGGTCGCCACACCACCACGTTCCGTGCCCTCATCCCGTTGCCGGCCGGCGCCTGCCTGATCGACACGCCCGGCATGCGCGAACTCAAGCCTACCGGCGAGGAAGACCTGGCCGACGGCGGCTTCGCCGACATCGAGGCGCTGGCCGAGCAGTGCAAGTTCCGCGACTGTTCGCACGACCGCGAGCCGGGCTGCGCGGTGCGCGCGGCCATCGAGCGCGAAGAGCTGGACGAGGGCCGTTTCCTCAACTACCTCAAGCTGCGCGACGAAGTCGCCGCCGCGGCCGACAAGCTGGCCTCGCGCCTGGCTGACAAGGCGAATGCGAAAGTGCAGAACAAGGCGCTGAACAAGCGGCTCAGCGACAAGTACGGCAAGCGCTAGGTTTTCGCGTGACGCGAGCGGAACGTTCGATGTGGTGACGCGCCCTTGTCGTCATCCCGGCGGCATTCAACAGCCGAATGGCTGGTCAAGCCAGGACCCAGCGGCTTGCTGCGAATCTACCGTCATCCAAACACCAGAGTCACTGGGTCCCGGCCTGCGCCGGGATGACGGCGGATAGATCTCGACGGTCGATCACCTTTAGATCGGTCAGCTTCAGGAATCGATCAATCCCAGAGGTTTATGAAGCCGGTGATGATCAGCGCATTGGTGAAGTCGATGAAGAACGCACCCACCAACGGCGCCACCAGGAACGCGCGCGGCGCCATGCCGTAGCGTTCCACCAGGGTGCGCATCACCGCCATCGCGTTGGCCGTGGTGCCCAGCATGAAGCCGATGAAGCCGCCGCCCATCACCGCCGCGTCGTAGTCGCGCCCCATCACCCGGAACACCACGCCGCAGAACAGTGCCACCAGCGCCACCTGCAGCGTCAGGTTCACCAGCAGCGGTGCTGCCAGGCCGGCCAGTTCCCACAGCTTGAGGTTCATCAGCGCCACCGCCAGGAACAGCGACAGGCAGACGTTGCCGATCAGATCGGTGGTCGCCACCGGCAGGCGGATCCAGCCCGTGCGATCGTCGAGGTAGCGGATCAGTGCGCCCACCATCATCGCGCCGACGTAGGCGGGCAGGGTCAGCCCCGCCGCGCTCAGCCCGGCGCTGACGCCGGCGCCCAGCCACATGGCCACCAGGATCACCACGATGCTCTTCAGCGCGTTGGATTCGCGGGTGGCGAAGTCCGGCGTATCGCGCGCTCCCAGCGGTTCGGCCGCCGATTCGTCCGGCGCGCCCAGGCGCACGCCGCCATACAGTTTGTGACGCCGGATCAGCACGGTCGCCACGGGACCGCCGAGCAGGCCGCCGCACAGGATGCCGGCCATCGCCGAGGCCACGGCGATCGATTCCGCCCCCGTCACGCCGGCCTGCTCGAGCAGCGGCGCGAACGCCAGGCCGGTCGCCGGTCCGCCGGTCAATGTGGTGGAGCCCGCCAGCACGCCGAACAGCGGATGCAGGCCGAACCCCAACGCCACCGCCATGCCCAGCAGGTTCTGCACGATCGCAAACGTAGACGCCAGCAGCAGGAACACCAGCACCTGGCGCCCGCTGAGTTTCAACAGCGCCACGCTGGCGTTGACGCCGATGGTGGTGAAGAAGGCGATCATCAGCGGCGCCTGCAGGCTGGTGTCCAGGGTGAACAGGGTGACCTCGCGGCTGCGCGCCACCAGCACGGCCAGCGCCACCACCAGGCCGCCGATCACCGGCGCCGGCAGGTTGTAGCGGTTGAACAGCGGGACCACGCGGCACAGCGCATAACCGAGGAAGAGGGCCAGGCCGGCGAAGGCCAGCGTCTGCACCGCATCGAGTTCCAGCATGCCGCCCCCGCACCGATGGAAGAGCGTCGAGGATAGTCCAGGCGTGGACGCTTGTGCCGTCCATCGCATGCGCTGGGCTACAGTGTGCGCCAGGGAGGATCCATGCAGCCCGACATCGCCCATCACGCCGCGCTCGACGAGCGCCTGGTCAAGGCCGTGCGCGGCATCAGGCTGCTCAGCCTGGCCAGTTGGCCGGCCGACGCCCAGACCCGCTTCCTGGCGGGCGTGGCGCGCGGCCAGCAGGCATTGCCGGCGATCGAATACCCGCGCCTGGACTTCGGCGATGCGCGCCGGGAACTGGCCGCCATCGCGGCCGCCGCGGACCCCGCGCATCCGCTGGGCTGCTACCTGCGCGACTCGGTGCACAGCTGGGACATCGCCGCGCAGTTGCTGGAGTCGCTGGGGACGCCGACCGTGACCACGCATTCGGTGGCGCTGTTCGGCACGCCGGAGGAATGTCTGCCCGGCGACGGTCCGACCACGCGCGAAGCGGCCGGGCACTTCATCGCCATCGCCAACGACCTGGACCACGAACTGCTGGCGCCGGAGGAGCACATCCCGGTATCGGCCACCGCCCTGCAGTTGCAGCTGCAGGCCGACCTGGACGAGTTCTTCGACGGCCGCATCATCACCGTCGAGCTGGACCCCACGCTGATCGCGAAAGCGGCGGCTGGCGCCACCCGCATCCGCCTGCGCCACGGCGCTGCCTTCAGCGATTACGACCGCCGGCAGCTGCTGCAGCACGAGGCCCTGGTGCATTCGCTGACCGCGTTGAACGGGCGCGAGCAGACGGTGCTGCCCAGCCTGGCGCTGGCCTCGCCCCGGGTGACCGCCACCCAGGAAGGACTGGCGACCTTCGCCGAACAGATCACCGGCAGCATCGACATCGAGCGCATGAAGCGCATCAGCCTGCGCATCGAAGCGGTGGCCATGGCTCTGGCCGGCGCCGACTTCATCCAGGTCTTCGACTATTTCCGCGATGCCGGGCAGAGCCAGGCGGAAAGCTTTTCCTCGGCGCAGCGGGTGTTCCGCGGCGTGCCCACCACCGGCGGATCGGCGTTCACCAAGGACACGGTGTACCTGCGCGGCCTGATCGGCGTGCATACCTTCTTCCGCCGCTCGCTGCAGCAGGACCGGCTGCGCCTGTGCCGGCGGCTGTTCGCCGGCAAGATGACGCTGGACGACGTCGCCGCCTTCGAGCCCCTGTTCGAGGACGGCGTGCTGGCCCCGCCGCGCTGGCTGCCGCGCTGGGTCAGCCGCGCCAACGGGCTGGCCGGCGTGCTGGCGTTCTCGCTGTTCGCCAACCGCATCCGGCTGGACAGGCTGTCGGCCGACAGCTGATCACCCGCCGCCGTTCGACCTTCGCAGGCGACGCACGGTGACGTCGTACGTGATGCAGCGCCGCATCCGCGAAAACCGGCCCGGGCGGGGACCGGTTAGAATTGCCGCTCCCCCGCCTTCACCACAGGCACCGTTTCCGCAATGACGAACGACGATTTCAAGCAGGCCGCGCTGGAATACCACCGGCTGTCCCCGCCCGGCAAGATCAAGGTCGCGCCGACCAAGCCGATGCTGACCCAGCGCGACCTGGCGCTGGCCTATTCGCCGGGCGTGGCCTATGCCTGCGAGGCGATCGTCGAGAATCCCACCAGCGCCAGCGAGCTGACCGCGCGCGGCAACCTGGTGGCCGTGGTCACCAACGGCACCGCGGTGCTGGGCCTGGGCAACATCGGCCCGCTGGCCGGCAAGCCGGTGATGGAAGGCAAGGGCGTGCTGTTCCAGAAGTTCGCCGGCATCGACGTGTTCGACATCGAGATCGACGAGACCGACCCGGACAAGCTGGTCGACATCATCGCTTCGCTCGAACCCACCTTCGGCGGCATCAACCTGGAAGACATCAAGGCGCCGGAGTGCTTCATCGTCGAGCGCAAGCTGCGCGAGCGGATGAACATCCCGGTCTTCCACGACGACCAGCACGGCACCGCGATCATCGTCGGCGCGGCGGTGGTCAATGCGCTGGAGGTGGTGGGCAAGAAGATCGGCGACGTGAAGCTGGCCACCAGCGGCGCCGGCGCAGCCGGCATCGCCTGCCTGGACATGCTGGTGGCGCTGGGCCTGAAGCCGGAGAACATCCTGGCCTTCGACCGCGACGGCGTGATCTACACCGGCCGCCCGAACCTGGACCCGGACAAGGCGCGCTACGCGCGCGACACCGACAAGCGCTCGCTGGCGGAGATCGTCGACGGCGCGGACATCTTCCTGGGCCTGTCGGCCGGCGGCATCCTGAAGCCGGAGATGGTCGCCACGATGGCGGAAAAGCCCATCATCCTGGCGCTGGCCAATCCGAACCCCGAGATCTCGCCGGCCGATGCCAAGGCCGTGCGTCCGGACGCCATCATCGGCACGGGCCGCAGCGACTATCCGAACCAGGTCAACAACGCGCTCTGCTTCCCGTACATCTTCCGCGGCGCGCTTGACGTGGGCGCCACCGTCATCAACGAGGCGATGAAGGTCGCCTGCGTGCATGCCATCGCCAACCTGGCGCGCCGCGAAGCGTCCGACCTGGGTAGCGCCTACGGCGACGATGTGCCCTGCTTCGGCCCCGAATACCTCATCCCGCGCCCGTTCGATCCGCGCCTGCTGGTGGAAGTGGCCGCCGCGGTCGCGCAGGCCGCGATGGATTCGGGCGTGGCGCTGCGTCCGATCGCCGACATGTGGGCCTACCGCGAGAAGCTGGGCCAGTTCGTCTACCGCACCAGCCTGATGATGAAGCCGGTGTACGACCGTGCGCGCGCCGACAAGAAGCGCGTGGTGTACGCCGAGGGCGAGGAGGAGACCGTGCTGCGCGCCGTGCAGACGGTGATCGACGAAGGCCTGGCCTTCCCGATCCTGATCGGCCGCCCCGAGGTGATCGACGCGCGCATCCAGCGCCTGGGCCTGCGCATGCGTGCGGGCGTGGATTTCGAGCTGACCAACCAGAACGACGATCCGCGCTTCAACGACTACTGGCAGCACTACCATGCGCTGACCGCGCGCCGCGGCGTGACCCCGGCGGCGGCGAAGAACCTGATGCGTTCGCGGCCCACGCTGATCGCTTCGGTGATGGTGGCGCGCGGCGAGGCGGATGCGCTGATCACCGGCATCGTCGGGCGCTTCCACAAGAAGCTGGGCTACGTGCGCAGCATGATCCCGCTGGATCCGGGCGTGCAGTCCACCTCGGCCATGACCGGCGTGATCAACAACCAGGGCGCGTACTTCTTCCTGGACACGCACGTGCAGGACGATCCCACCGCCGAACAGATCGCCGAGGCCACGCTGCAGGCGGCCTACCGGCTGAAGCTGTTCGGCATCGAACCGCGCATCGCGCTGCTGTCGCACTCCAACTTCGGCAGCCACGAAACCCCGGGCTCGCTGAAGATGCGCAAGGTGCGCGAGCTGCTGCTCAAGCGCAAGCCGGACCTCAACGTGGACGGCGAGATGCAGGGCGACACCGCCTGGGACGAAGTGCTGCGCAACCGGATCATGCCGGGCAGCACCCTGAGCGGGCGCGCCAACCTGTTTGTGCTGCCCAACCTGGACGCGGCCAACATCGCCTACAACATGGTGCGCGTGGTCACCGATGGCGTGGCCATCGGCCCCATCCTGATGGGCATCTCCAAGCCGGTGCACATCCTGACCACCAGCGCCACGCCGCGGCGGGTGATCAACATGACCGCCATCGCCGCCGTCGACGCGCAGATCCGCCAGCAGCGCGAGGCCGAGCGCAGCGGGCCGGGTTGATCGGGCCGAGTCCAGGAGAGAAAAAGCCCCGCATGCGGGGCTTTTTTCCGTTGGGGATCCCTGTAGGAGCGACGTGAGTCGCGACCGCATGAATCACGTGTCCAAGGTGTCTGATGGCATGCGGTCGCGACTGAGGTCGCTCCTACAAAATGCGATCAGGGCTCTTCCTCGCCATCAAGGATCCGCCGCTGCAGCGCATCCAGGTAGGCGTCGGCATCGGCGGTGGACTCGAAGATCTCGTCCATCGGCACGGCCTGCACGATCTCGATTACCTTGCGGATCTGTTCCTGCGGGTGCACCACCAGCAGGCGGCCCTCGTGCGGGGCCAGCGCCTTGCGCGCCTTCAGGATGCTGCGCACGCCGGCGCTGCTGATGTAGTCCAGGTGCGCCAGGTCCAGCACCAGCGCCTGCGGGCGCGCCGCCAGCATCGGGGCCAGCGCCTCGTCCAGCTGCGTGTGGCTCAGCGTGTCCAGGCGGCCCCCCAGCATCACGTACTGGTTGCCGTTCACCGGTGGGTAGACCTCAATCTCCAATGTCATCGGGCATCTCGGTACAGCGGATATGCCGGGTGGGGGCGGCCCGGGGAGGAGGGGTGCAGGTCGGATCGTAATGGAAAAGTGAGACGAGGCGGTCGGCGTGCGTCAGTCCTCGTCCTCGCCGGCCTCCAGCACCCGGCGCTGCATCAGGTCCAGGTAGGCGTCGGCTTCGGCGGTGGACGAGAAGATCTCGTTCAACGGCACCGCCTTGACCATGTCCAGCACCTTCTGGATCTGCGGCTGCGGGTTGACCAGCAGCACCTTGCCGCCGTGCGGGGCCAGCGTCTTGCGCGCCTTGAAGATGGAGCGGATGCCCGCGCTGCTGATGTAGTCCAGACCCGACAGGTCCAGCACCAGCGAATGCAGCTGGCGCGTGAGCAGGGGCGCCAGCGCCTCGTCCAGGTCTTCGTAGGTGTGGGTGTCCAGTCGTCCCTCCACCGCGACGCGCTGGCTGCCCTTGCCGGGCGGCAGGATCTCGATGCGCAGGCTCATGGTCCGGTCTCCTCGGTGGGGATGCGCAGGGTCAGGCGCACCACGTTGTAGTTGCCGACGCGCTGGTAGCTCGCCTGCTCCGACACCTGCCGTACCAGGTGCAGGCCCAGTCCTCCGGTGGGACGGTCCAGGATGTCGGCGTCCAGGTCCGGGGGCGGCTGTTCCAGCGGATTGAATGGCGCGCCGCTTTCGCGGAACTCCAGCGTCAGCAGGTGCTCGCGGATGGCGATGTCCACGCACAGCTCGTGCTCCTCCGCTTCCACGCGCGCCAGGTCGCCGTGTTCGATCGCATTGCTCGCCAGCTCTTCGACGATCAGGCGCACGTCGCCCTGGATGGCCGGGCTGACGCCGTTGTTGGCCAGGACGGCCTCGAGTGATGCGTTGAGGTCGTCCACGCGGGCGTGCTCACGGGGAATGAACAGTCGCATCTGCATGTGCGGTCTCCTGTGATGGCGGAGCTTCGGGGGAAGCGGGGGCGCTGTCCAGCCGGCGACGGAGGGCGAGCGCGGTGATGTCGTCGGACTGCGGTGCGGTACCGGTAAATGCGTGAACCTGTGCGATCAGCCCTTCGCATTGTTCCCGCGCCGTCGCGCCGGGCTGCAGCGCATCGGGAATGCGCTCGGCGCCGAAGGCCTGGTCGTCGGCGTCGAAGGCCTCGGTGATGCCATCGGTCCAGGCCAGCAGGGTGGCGCCCGAGGGCACGGTGCCGGACCATAGCGGGAACACGTCGCCCACCTCGAATCCCAGCGGCGGCCCGGGCTGGACGGGCAGCGTCTCGATGCGTCCGTCCGCCTGCAGCAGCAAGGGCGCGTCGTGGCCCGCGCTGGCCAGCACGCAGGCGCCCGTGCGCACGTCCACGCGTCCGCACAGCACGGTGGCGAACATGCAGGCGTCGTTGCCCTGCACCAGCCGGCGCGACGCTTCGGCCAGCACGCGCTCGGGCGACTCGTGCGTGCTGGCCGCCACTTCCAGCACGGTGACCGTGCGCGCCATGAACAGCGCCGCCGGCACGCCCTTGTCGGACACATCGCCGATGGCGAACCACAGGCAGTCCGGATCGGTCTGGATGAAGCAGTAGAAATCGCCGCCCACCGCCTTGGCCGGTTCCAGCCGCGCATAGGCTTCCAGGTGCGCGTGTTCGCGGTCGATGGCCAGGCCCGGTGGCAGCATGGCCTGCTGGATCTCGCGCGCGATCGAGAGTTCGCTCTCCAGCTTCTGGCGCGCGGCGGTCATGTCCGCGATCTCGCGCAGCTGGCGCTGGATCGAACCGCGCGCATGTTCCAGCGTGCGCGCCATCTGCCCCACCTCGTCGCGCCGCGCCACATAGGGCACCGGCATGTCGTACTCGCCGCGTCCCAGCCGCGCGGCGGCCGAGGACAGGCCCTCCACCGGCTGGCTGACATGGCGCGCCAGCTTGCGCACCACCAGCATGCAGACCAGCGCCAGCAGCGCACCAACGGCGGCCAGCTGCCACAGTGCGTCGGTCAGGCGCGCCATGACCAGCTCGTAAGACTGCGCCACCAGCAGGGTCCAGCCGCTGTCGCCGACCGGTTCCACCACAGTGAAGCGGCGTTCCAGGCTGACCGCGTCGGTATGCGCGTACTGCAGCGGCCGGCGCAGGCGCACCGCGCGGGCGGCCTCGCCCAGGTCGTGGCGGCCGGCGCGGGCGATGTAGTCGTCCAGCGTCTCCAGCCGCTCCACGCCCACCTCGGGATTGAGCGCCAGCGTGCCGGCCGGCGCCACCAGCGAGACCCGCCAGCCCGGCAGGTGCGCCAGCGCATCGACCATCCCGGTCAGGTTGGCCAGCGGCAGGTCCAGGCTGACCATGCCGCGCGTGCGCGCGCCACGGCCGGGGTCGCGCAGCGGCATGTTGTAGGTGACCATCCACACGCCGCCGGCGGTCTGGTTGAGATAGGGCTCGGACCACCAGCCGCCGGGCGAGGCGACGGTGCGCTGGTACCAGCCCTGCTCGCGGAACGGATAGCCGTCGGCGATGAAATCGCGGTCGCGGCCATTGGCGGCCACGTAGCGGGCGAACGGCAGGTCGCCGCGCGTGCGCGGCTCCAGGATCAGCAGGCCGCCGGCGCAGCCGGGGGTGGCCTTCACCATGGCGCGCAGGGTGGCCATCAGTTCGTCGGACGACAGCTGCGCGCCACCCACCAGGTCGGACATGCCCTGGGTGGTGATGGTCACCACATGCAGCGCGCCGTCCAGCCGCTGCGCCGCTTCCTGCGTGGTGGCATGAGTGTCGCGGCGCGCGTCGTCCAGGATCAGCCGGCGCGCGAACCACGCCGTCCCCAGCACCAGCAACAGCAGCAGCGCCACGTTCACCAGGCCGGCCCACAGCGCAATGCGCGTGCGCAGGCTGCTGCGCCAGTGCGCGGCACCGGAGGCTTCCTTCTGTGGCACGACATCGTTGGGCACTGCGTTGCGCATGCCGACCCTGATCGCTGCCTTCCCCTGGACGGCGATCATACGCCGGCGCGGCATGCTGCATCGCAATAGCGGAAAGGTCTGATTTTGGTGTGGTCGCTGTCCCGGGACAGGCACGCCATGTCCTTCCATACGCCTGCGTAGCCGGGTTGGGCGCAGGGTGCGTGCGTTACACTTCAAGGCTCTACAAGAACGGCAACGCCACGCCCCCACGCGCGGCGCAACAGGAGTGGGAATGAACTGGTTGAACGACATGTTGCAGAGCGATCCGGATCCGCAGGAGACCCGCGAATGGATCGATTCCATGCAGGCGGTGATCGAGAAGAACGGTGCCCTGCGTGCTCACCAGTTGCTCGAAGGCATGGTGGAAGTCACCCGTCGCGCCGGCGCCTACCTGCCGTTCTCGCCGACCACCGAATACGTCAACACCATCGCGCCGCAGAACGAGGCCAAGAGCCCCGGCGATGCCGCGCTGGAATGGCGCATTCGTTCGATCATCCGCTGGAATGCGATGGCCACCGTGGTGCGCGCCAACCGCAAGCCCGGCGACCTCGGCGGCCACATCGCCAGCTTCGCCTCCGGCGCCACGCTCTATGACGTGGGCTTCAACCATTTCTGGCGCGCGCCCAGCGACAGCCACCCGGGCGACCTGCTGTTCATCCAGGGCCACAGCGCGCCGGGCATCTACGCGCGTTCGTTCCTGGAAGGCCGCATCAGCGAGCAGCAGCTCGACAACTTCCGCATGGAAGTCGACGGCCAGGGCATCTCGTCGTACCCGCATCCGTGGCTGATGCCGGACTACTGGCAGACGCCGACCGTGTCGATGGGCCTGGGCCCGCTGGCGGCGATCTACCAGGCGCAGTTCATGAAGTACCTGGAGCACCGCGGCCTGATCGAGAAGTCCGACCGCAAGGTGTGGTGCTTCATCGGCGACGGCGAGAGCGACGAACCGGAAACCCTGGGCGCGATCGCGCTGGCCGGCCGCGAAGGCCTGGACAACCTGATCTTCGTGGTCAACTGCAACCTGCAGCGCTTGGACGGCCCGGTGCGCGGCAACGGCAAGATCATTCAGGAGCTGGAAGGCGTGTTCCGCGGCGGCGGCTGGAACGTCATCAAGCTGCTGTGGGGCAGCTACTGGGATCCGCTCCTCGCGCGCGACACCAGCGGCGTGCTGAAGAAGCTGATGATGGAAACCGTCGACGGCGAGTACCAGAACTGCAAGGCGTTCGGCGGCAAGTACACGCGCGACAACTTCTTCGGCAAGTATCCGGAGACGGCGGCCATGGTCGCCAACCTGTCCGACGACGACATCTGGCGCCTCAACCGCGGCGGCCACGATCCGCACAAGGTCTACGCGGCCTACCACGAGGCGGTGAACACCAAGGGCATGCCCACGGTGATCCTGGCCAAGACGGTGAAGGGCTACGGCATGGGTTCGGCGGGCGAATCGCTCAACCCGACCCACCAGACCAAGAAGCTGGACGACGAGGCCATCCGCACGTTCCGCGACCGCTTCAACATCCCGGTCACCGACAAGCAACTGGAAGAAGCGGCGCAGGTGCCGTTCTACCACCCGGGCGAGAACTCGCCGGAAGTGCAGTACCTGAAGGAATGCCGCGCCGCGCTGGGCGGCTACCTGCCGCAGCGCCGCCGCAAGGCCAGCCAGTCGTTCGAGACGCCCAAGCTGGAGGCCTTCGACCGTCTGCTCAAGAGCACCGGCGACCGCGAGATCTCCACCACCATGGCGTTCGTGCAGGGCCTGAACATCGCGCTGCGCGACAAGCAGGTGGGTCCGCGCCTGGTGCCGATCGTCGCCGACGAGGCGCGCACGTTCGGCATGGAAGGCATGTTCCGCCAGATCGGCATCTATGCGCCGTTCGGCCAGAAGTACAAGCCGGTCGATGCCGACCAGCTGATGTACTACCGCGAGGACCAGTCCGGCCAGGTGCTGCAGCAGGGCATCAGTGAGCCGGGCGCGATGTCGTCGTGGATGGCCGCGGGTACCAGCTATTCGGTCAGCAATGTGCCGATGCTGCCGTTCTACATCTACTACTCGATGTTCGGCTTCCAGCGCATCGGCGACATCGCCTGGCAGGCGGCAGACATGCGCACGCGCGGCTTCCTGCTGGGCGGCACCGCGGGCCGCACCACGCTCAACGGCGAGGGCCTGCAGCACGAGGACGGCTTCAGCCACGTGGTGGCCGGCGGCATCCCCAACGTGCGCAGCTACGACCCGACCTTCGGGTTCGAAGTCGCGGTGGTCCTGCAGCACGGCATGCAGAAGATGCTGCAGGAGCAGGTGGACGAGTATTACTACGTCACCCTGATGAACGAGAACTACACCCATCCGGACATGCCGGAAGGTGCGGCCGAGGGCATCATCAAGGGCATGTACCTGCTCACCGACGCCGGCAAGCCGAAGAAGGGCGAGCTGCGCGTGCAGCTGCTGGGTAGCGGCACCATCCTGCGCGAAGCGATCGCGGCGGCCGAGCTGCTGGACAAGGATTTCGGCGTGACCGCCGACATCTGGTCCTGCCCCAGCTTCAATGAGCTGCGCCGCGACGGTTTCGACGCCGAGCGCTGGAACCGCCTGAACCCGGAAGCGAAGTCGCCGCGCAAGGCCTACGTGACCGAGCTGCTGGAAGGTCGCCAGGGCCCGGCCATCGCCGCCACCGACTACGTGCGGGCGTACGCGGACCAGATCCGCGCGTTCGTGCCGATGGCGTACACGGTGCTGGGCACGGACGGCTTCGGCCGCAGCGACACCCGCGCCAACCTGCGCCGCCACTTCGAAGTGGACCGCTACTACATCGCCCACGCCGCCATCGCCGCCCTGGCGAAGGAAGGCAAGATGACCGCCAAGGACGTGTCCCGCGCGATCAAGCAGTACAAGATCGATGTGGAGAAGGCGAACCCGGTTGGGGTTTGAGTTAGCCGCTCCGCCTGTGGAGAAGCGGCTGCAAGCCGCTTCTCTCTTGTTGCAACCAGGGGAACTCCATGGGCTTAGCTGAGCGCCCAAAGAGCTTTCCAGATTTGATCGAGGGAGAGATAGTGATTCTAAGGAACGAAGTCGATCAGGGCGGATTTAACAGGAATCTCGACTTGCCATTTCAGTTGCGGCTCAAGGATTTCGAGCTCGCATTGCAAGATGTCTATGACTTTTTCCACGACGTGAATACGGCGTTGACGGGCAAGGGTCTGCAGCGCCTGGACGACATGCTTCGACCTGCAATCATGTCGGGCCTGCTATCAGACATGCTGACGGCGAGTATGGCGAAACACTCGCGCGTTCTTACTGAGAACAAGTACCACAATGGGCATCCTGACCTGGTTGTCCGAGGAGTGTACGCGGGCGATAGCGTCAAGGCGGGGCTCGAAGGCGTCGAGATTAAAACCACACGCAAGGCTGGCGGCGCTGTGGATACGCACGGGGCGCGTGATCAGTGGATGTGTGTATTTGTATACAAGGTGGATAACACGGGTGAGCCGGCGGTGGATCGGGACCCGATGACTTTCACTGAGGTATACCTTGGCAAGGTCGAGTTAACAGATTTCCGAAAGAACAATCGTGGCGAGCTTGGTACTCGAACCGCCACTTTGCATGCAGCAGGCATTGAGAAGCTTAGAGCTAGTTGGGTCTATCGCGTTTAGGCTGTCGTCTTGATCGCGGCTAGCCGCGGAATAGCATCGCAAGAAAGGTCGAAGAACTTCTCATCCTTTTCAGTCCCGACAGCTGCATATCCAATTGCTGCCGCCGCCGCTAGAGTGGATCCTCCTCCGGAGAATGGATCGCAAACGACTCCTTCTCCAAGGGGTAAAACTCCTCGGACCAATTGGCGCATGAATGCTTGAGGTTTCAGGCTCGGGTGGGGAGCAATAGCGCGTTCAGCGCTACGTGTGGGAGAGGAAGCGATTACGTCGCCAAAAGGCTTTTCGCTGGATGGGCGACGGAACCCACCTGTCCTCCACTTCCTTAGATTGTCCTGCACTCGTCCTTCAATTGGCTTTCGGAATGTCAGCCATGGCTCCCACATGGATCTCGGCATCACGCTAACGCCACCAAATTCCTCATGCGCCGCCTTAGGGCGATCACCTCCGCGCATGGTCATTACCATGCGCACTATCTCGCCACGTCGCTCTAGCCCCGCATCTGCGAGCGCTGACGCGACGATGTGGGATAGTAGTGGGTTACTGGCTACAACTACGTTTGCCCCTGGAACTGTTGCCCGAAGCACGAGCCTGCCCCACTGTAGGAAGAAGTCGTGCAGCGCATGAATGTCGCTTTTCTTTAGCACGGTGAATCTGGGTAGTGGGGAGCGCTTTGATCCGTCAAAAGACGGAGGAACGCGCCATACGCCGCCCTTTCCTTTTCGCAGCTTCTCTTTTTCTTCTTCGCTGTACTCAATCAGGCCGTAAGGGGGGTCAGTAACAATTGCGTGCAGGGAATTCTCCGCGCGTGTTCGGAGCCAAGAAAAGCAGTCGGCAAGCTCCAGCGTTGTATTTTTGAAGGTGAAGTGCCTATCGCTAACGACTGGTACATGATCGAAAAGTGCAAGCTTAGATGTCTCGAACAGGTCCGGACGAAGGCGGTAAACCCCCCGCTCGGAACGTACAAAGCAGCGAGGGGTGTTCAATCGCAAATATGACCTGACTGACGATGAGGCTGTTTCGCCGAGCTTGTCGCTAACAGCACGAGTGATTTCCGCAGCCGAGGCTCCATTAGGGCGGGCAGCTAGCGCCTGAATCACCGAGTCGCGAACCGTTCCGGGAGCGTGTTTCATCTCTGATCTCTTGTGGTGCACTGGCATGGTATTCGCAACGACGTCTAGACGTCAATTTATACAATCGCTGTCCCAGAAGCTGAGACTGGCGGCAGAGTCCGAGTGCCCGGATTAAGAGAAAAAATTGCTTTGAACCATTCATGCTGTCTGAGCATGTCTCGTTGGCTAGTTAGATAGAACCCCACCGCCAGCGAGCGCCGCAGCCGCCACCGCATCCGGCATCCCTCACTGGAGTTCCTGCATGTCCCGACCCCTTGCGCCCGCCGGGCGCCTGTTTGCTGTTGCTGCTTTCGTTGAAGGCTTCACCTGGGCCGGTCTGCTGATCGGCATGGCGCTCAAGTACGGCGCCGTAGGCAACGACCTGGGCGTCAAGATATTCGGCCCGCTGCATGGTGGCGCCTTCCTGTTCTATGTCGTGGTCACCGCGCTGTCCGCCCTGCGCCTGCGCTGGCCGTGGTGGGCTGCCTTGCTGGCGATGGTCGCTGCGGTGCCGCCGCTGGTGACCGTGCCGCTTGAGATGTGGTTTCGCCGGATCGGGTTGCTCAGCGTCCGCACCTGATACCCGTAGACGTCGGCCGGGGCCCGCCCTACGCCTTACGGACGAAACCGCATCCTTCGCATAGACTTCGGCGCCCATCCTCGCCCTGCTGCCCATGAGCCCCCACTCCCGCCTGACCGAGCTGCGCCTGCTGCTGGGCATCGAGCGCAATACCACCCGCCATGGCGAGAAGTGGATATCGGGCATCGGCGCGCTGCTGGGCATGCTGGCGGTGTACGGGTTGACGCGGTGGACGTTCCCTACCGAAGCCGCATCGGCCGTCGGCGGCGCACTGATGGTCACCTCGATGGGTGCCTCGGCCGTGCTGCTGTTCGCCGTGCCCCAGGGCGCGCTGTCGCAGCCCTGGGCCGTCGTGTGCGGGCACCTGCTGTCCGCCTTCATCGGCGTGAGCTGCCAGAAACTGTTCCCCGGCCACGCCTGGACCGCCGCCGTCGCCGTGGGCCTGGCCGTGCTGGGCATGTACTACCTGCGCTGCATCCACCCGCCCGGCGGCGCCACCGCGCTGGCTGCGGTGATCGGCGGCCCGGACGTGCACGCGCTGGGCTACGGCTACCTGCTGATGCCCGTGCTGATCAACGTCGCGGCCATCCTGGCCATGGCCATCGCCTTCAACGCCCTGTTCCCGTGGCGCCGCTACCCCGCCCACCTGCACCGCCGTCGCCAGGCCTCACGCATCACCCAGCCCGCGCAGCGCCAGTTCGAACTGACCCAGGAAGACTTCTCCGCGGCGATGGAGCAGCTCAACTCCTACGTCGACATCACCACCGAGAACCTCACCGAACTGCTGGAACTCGCCAAGCAGCACGCAGAACGCAACATCACCCACCCCGACGCGATCCTCCGCGGACGCTTCTACAGCAACGGCAAACTCGGCCGCCTGTGGAGCGTGCGCCACGTGCTGGAAGGCGAAGGCCCGGCGTTGCAGTACCGCGTGGTCGCGGGCGAACACGCGGGCATGCCCGGTGTCGCCAGTCCGGACGAGTTCCGGCAATGGGCGCGCTTCGAAGTGGTGCTGCAGGACAATGGGCGGTGGGTGATCGCGGACTGAGCGATCAACGCACCGGCCAGCGTCACGGCGCGCGGTGCAGCCCGTGCCCGGCGTGCTCGCAGACCACAAGGGTGTGGGGTTCGGAGACCGTGCCGGTCGCCCGCACGCGGTCGCCGGCCTTCAGCGCCTGCACGTCTTCCGGCGGCGGTGCCTTGCACAGATTCCAGCGCGCCGGCAGGTGCACGTCGACGTTGCCGCTCGGTGTGGCCAGCGTGATGACGGCACTGCCGTCGTAGGTCCAGGGCGTGGTGTCGACGGTGGCGACCTGGCCTTCCACCGTGGCCTGCTGGCCCGGGACCCAGGCAGGGCCGGCCGGCATGGTGGTGCAGGCGGCCAGCGCCAGGCACGCGGCCAGCGTGGCGGTCAGGCGAACGGTCGATGCGGTGCGGTGTGGCTTCATCGAGGGACTCCGGGGGCTCAGGGGTTCGCGGCGGGTTCGGTGGCCTGGGGTCCGGCAGCGGGGCATCGCGGCACGCCCGAGCCGACCACGCAGTTCACGCAGCATTCCTGCTTCTCCGGCGACGCCTCGGGCGCGTCCTGTGCGGGTGGCAGATAGCCCGGGAGTTTCGCAAGTTCTGTCGGCGATTTGAGGCGCAGGATCGCCGCCCAGTCCTGGCGGTTCATGTTGCAGGCCGCTGCGTTGTCGGGCGCGCACAGCGTGCCGTCGCCGATCCGCAGCGGCAGGCCGCCCCAGAATTCGCCATTGCGGTTCAACGGCAGCATCCGCATGGTCACCGCTTGCTGCACGTTGCCGCCGATCGCGTACGCGGTGCTGTCGTTGCCGGGATTCACCGCCACCACGATGTCGCAGTGCATGTCCAGGCCGGTGCCATTGCGCAGCAGCGGCAGCAGGCCTTCATGGCCGAACAGGCGGCCGTACTGGCGCACGTAGCAGATCAGGTCGCCGACCGCCGGCTTGGCCCGGGCCACGTCGATGACATCGAAGGCGTTCGTTGACGGGTCCTGGTAGGCCGCCTGCACGTAGCGGAAGTGGCGGCTGGAACCCCGGAAGCCCGGCACCCGGGCTTCGCGCATTACCCACGAGATGAAGGCCGCCGACCACGGCGTGTCCACCACGAAGCCGCGGCACGCTTCGGCCTGCGGACCGGTGGCCGACGCGTACAGGCAGTCGGTCGCACCGCGGCGATGGCCGATGGCGCCGAGCAGGCCACTGTCGCGCCAGTAGCGCGCCACGCGTTGCCAGGCCCGGTCTTCGCCGATCGACAACAGCGACGATTCGGCTTCCATCATCGGCGCGTTCGCCAGCCGGCCTTCGCGGTCGATGAAGGGGCGATACCACATCAGGTGCTCACGGCAGGCGACGGCGGCGATGCGGGTGGCGACGTCGGACGGCGTCTGCTGTGCCAGCTGCGGGCAGGGGTCGGCCGCATGCGCGGCCATCGAGATCAGCAGCAGGAGGGGCAGCAACAGCCATGCACGCATCGGATGATCCTTGGAGTCGGTGGTCCTTACTTACGCATCATGCCGCATGTGCAGGACAGCGTTTCCTCACGCGGCATGAAGGTATGGGAAAGGTCTGCTGGCATGCGCGCTTGACCTCAACCGCGGTCGAGGTCGCAGGCTGGCGTCCTGCCCTCCGAGGAGTTCCCATGTCCGCCACCCTCACCGATGTCGCGCCGTACCTGCGCAGGCTGGGCCACGACCAGCCGCCGGCCCCCACCCTGGCCACGCTGCGCACCCTGCAGGCGCGCCACACCGCCGCCTTCCCGTTCGAGACCCTGTCCACCCTGCTGCGGCTGCCCGTGCCGCTGGACCTGCCGTCGATCGAGCGCAAGCTGCTGCACGATGGCCGCGGCGGCTATTGCTACGAACTCAACCGCCTGTTCCTGGCGCTGCTGCATACGCTGGGTTTCGACGCACGGGCGATCGCCGCCCGCGTGCTGATGGGCGAGGCCGAGGACACCGTGCCTGCACGCACCCACCTGCTGGTGCTGGCGACGGTGGATGGCGAGCGGCACATCGTCGATGTCGGCTTCGGGGGCATGGTGCCGACCGCGCCGCTGCGCCTGGATACCGAGGCGGTGCAGTCCACGCCGCACGAGCCGTACCGCATCACGCGCCACGGCGACCAGTACACCCTGCAGGCGCAGGTGGCCGGGCAATGGCGCCGACTGTATGCGTTCGATCTGCAGCCGCAGGCCGAGATCGACCATGTCGTCGGCAACTGGTACGTCAGCACGCATCCGGACTCGCCGTTCATGGGCCAGCTGCGCGTGGCGCGCACCGGCCCGGGATGGCGCAGGACACTGGGCAGCGGCGGGGTCGCGCTGCATCGCACCGGCCTTGCCAGCGAGCGCTGGCCACTGGCGGATGCGGACGCGGTGATCGCGGAACTGCAGCAGGGCTTCGGCATCCGCGTGCCGGCGCATCCCGGCCTGCATGCCGCCATCGAGGCATGGCTGGGCAGCGGTGCGTCGTCCAGCGCGTGAGCTGCGCGGGTTCCGCCGGTGACCGGATCGGGATGCGCGGGTAAGCTCGACGCCTTCCCTCCCGAGCCCGACGCATGCGCTTTCCGATGACCGCCTGGCTGCTGGTGCTGCTCGCCTTCGGCGCGCACGCCGCCGAGCCCGACCGCCGCATCGCCATCACGATCGACGACCTGCCCTGGCAGCGCATGGACAAGACCCCGGCGGCAGACCTGCCGCTGCGCCATGCGCAGCTGATGGCGCAGCTGAAGCAGGCCGGCGTGCCGGTGGCGGGCTTCGTCAATGAAGGCAAGCTGGAGATCGACGGGCAGGTGCAGCCGGCGCGCGTGGCGATGCTGCGCGACTGGCGGGAGGCGGGCTACGAACTGGGCAACCACACCCGTGGGCACCTCGACCTGCATGCGGTCGGGTTGCCTGCGTTCCAGCAGGACATCCTGGATGGCGAGCGCACGCTGCGGCCGCTGCTGGCCGAGCGCGGCCAGGTGCCGCGCTGGTTCCGCCATCCCTACCTGCGTGCCGGCCGCACACCGGAGGAGCGCGCCGCGCTGTCGGCCTTCCTCGACCAGCACGGCTACCGCATCGCGCCGGTCACCGTCGACAACGGCGAATGGGTCTGGGCCTTCGCCTACGCGAACGTGCTCGACGGTCAGCCCGACACGCCAGAGCGCGCGGCCACACTGGAGCGACTGAAGCGCGGCTACCTTCCCTACATGCTGAACAAAGTCGACTACTACGAACGGCAGTCGCAGGCCCTGCTGGGCTACGCGCTGCCGCAGGTCTGGCTGCTGCATGCGAACGAATTGAACGCCGTCGCCTATGCCGACCTGGTGGCCGGTGTGCAGCGCCGCGGCTACCGGGTGGTGACGCTGGACGAGGCGATGCGCGACCCGGCCTATGCGCGCGGCGAGGACGGCTACAACGGCCGCTACGGTCCCAGCTGGCTGCACCGCTGGGCGATGGCGGAGAAGAAGCCGAAGGACTTCTACGCCGGTGAACCCGAGGTGCCGGGCTGGGTGCTGCAGCTCGCGGGCGTGGCATCGGAATAGCTGGCCCGCGTGCCCGGCTTTCCGCGTTGGTCGAAATGGACCAGGGCGGACCGGAACGCAGGCCAGGCAGGGCGAACCTCCTTCCCGCCGGGGATCCGTGCATGCAGAAGAAAGTGGACCTGTCGACCTGCCAAGGACATCTGGTCGAAGTGGTGATCGAGCGGCCCGATGACCGGCAGCCCTGGTCGCTGGCGGTGCGCGTGCGCGCCCCGCAGGCCGGCGCCTGGAGCGAGGCGTGGCGCGACGGGCGGCGCGACTACTTCACCTGCCATGACGCACTGGCCGCCGGCAAGGCGCAGGCGGCGCGCATGATCGCTGGCAAGGCGGGCTAGTCCCCGCGTCCCAGCGTCGCCAGCCGCAGGAAGGCTTCGTGCTGGTAGCGGCTCATGCGCAGCTGCTGCCCCGTGTCCATGGTGACGACGTGGTAGCCGTTGAACCAGGGGTGGATCTCGCGCACGCGGCGCACGTTGATGATCGCCGAGCGATGCACGCGCGCGAAGTGGCGCGGGTCCAGGCGCGCGGCGAGCGCAGTCATGGTCTCGCGCAGTTCGTGCACGCGGTTGGCCAGGTGCAGACGTACGCTGTTGCCACTGGCCTTGATCCACACGATATCGTCCACCTCGACCAGCACCACCCGTTCGTCCTCGCGGACCGGTATGCGCTCCAGATAGTCCTCCCGCCGTTGCAGCGAGGCCAGGGCCTGCATGATCCGCGTGGTCGTGTCCGCATCCGTCCCGGGGGCGGCGGCCAACCGCTGTTTGGCGCGCCGCAGCGTCTCGGAGAAGCGTTCGCGGCTGAACGGTTTCACCAGGTAGTCCACCGCGTTGGCGTCGAACGCGCGCACGGCGAACTGCTCGTAGGCGGTGACGAAGATGGTGGCGGGCATGCGTGGCGCGCCGATCGTCGCCACCACGTCCAGGCCGGTGATCGCGGGCATCTGGATGTCCAGGAACACCAGGTCCGGTGACAGGTCGCGGATCGCCGCCACCGCGGACACGCCGTCTCCGCATTCGCCGGCCACGGCGATGTCCGGATCCTCGCGCAGCAGCCGCACCACCGCGTGGCGTGCGATCGGTTCGTCGTCCACCACCAGCGCGGAGACCTTCATGCGGGCACGTGCTCCGGCAGCAGCTCCTCGTCCAGCTCATGGAACGGCAGGCGCAGCCGGCACGCGACGCCGCGCGGGACCATCATGTCCAGCCGCAGGCTGGCCCGGTCGCCGTAAAGCTCGCGCATGCGCAGCCGTGTGTTCGACAGGCCGATGCCGTGTCCGCCCGCGTGTCCGCTCTCGTCCAGCGTGCTGTTGTGGTTGCGGACGTCGATGCACAGCATGCCGTCCTCGCGACGGCAGTCGATCTCGACGCAGTCGTCGCCGACGTGCTGGCCGATGCCGTACCGGATCGCGTTCTCCACGATCGGCTGCAGCACCAGGCTGGGCACGGCCGCGTCCAGCACGTCGGGCGCGACATGGATGCGCGTGGTCAGGCGGTCACGAAAGCGTCGCCGCTGGATGCCCAGGTACAGCTCCAGCAGTTCCAGTTCGCGGCGCAGCGGGATTTCCTGGCCGTCGTAGTCCTCCAGGAACGCGCGCAGCAGTTCGCTCAGGCGCAGCAGCATGTCTTCCGCCGACAGCGTGTCCTCGTCCAGCAGGGTGACGATGGCGTGCAGCGTGTTGAACAGGAAGTGCGGCTGCAGCTGCGTCTTCAGCACCTGCAGGCGCGACTGTGCCAGTTCGGTGGCCAGTCGGGTCGCCTCCAGTTCGCGCCGTGCCTTCTCGGCCTGGAAGTGCAGCAGCTGCTGCACGGCGAGCAGGGACCAGTAGGCCAGCAGGCCGGTGGCGAAGTGCTTGCTGACGAACTGCCACAGCTGCTCGCCGAAACCGGTGGGCTCGAACAGCGACGACACCAGGGCGCCGATCGCCATCGCCAGCAAGGTGACGCCGATGCTGTAGCCGACGTGCCGCAGTAGCGCGCGGAGGGGCAGGGGAAATGGCAGCGGGTGGCGCTCGCCCAGCCGGAACACCAGCGGCGCCAGTCCGGCCCAGGTCAGCCACTGCACGCCGGACCAGCGCAGATAGGTGAGTGGCGGCCATAGGCGGGCGTTGACGGCGTCGTTGACGCAGCCCTGCATGGCGAATACCACGACCACCAGCGACCACAGGGCCAGGTAACGGGACAGCCGGACTTCCAGCGAGCCAAGACGGATCCTCATGCGCAACTCCCGATCGGCGACCGCATGCTAGGGCCATGCCGGCGCCGCGGGAAGGCGCGAAGGTCACGCCCTACGATTCGCCCCGGTGGCACGACGATTCGTCACGGATCCGTTGCCGCATCCCTCCGGTGGGCCTGTGATGCGGCACGCCCATCATGCGCTCCCGTGCCGCGGTGGCGCCCTTCCTGCCGGAGATCACGCCATGTCCCGCCTGTCTGTCTTCGCCTTGTTGGCGACCGTCGTCGCCCTTCCCGCCGCCCACGCACGGGAACGCACCCACTACCTGTACCTGGTCAACCGTGCGCACGATGCCATCGTGTGGGTCATCGCCTCCCCGGTCGATGCCGAGGACGGGCGCGAACTGCTGGCCGGCGCGCGGCTGGCCGGCGGCGGTGAAGCCGTCACCGTCCAGCTCGACAGCGACGCCTGCGTGCACGACCTGCACATCGCCTTCGCCAACGGCCGCCGCGCCCTGTACCCGGCGTTCGACCTGTGCCGCCAGCGCGGACTGCGTGTCATGCCACTGCCGGCCCGCAGTCGGGAAGAAAGGCTGGCCAGTGGCGCGGCGCGTGTACAGGGCGAAATGATGGGTTCCGACTGATCACACACGCCCGGCCGCGCTCAGCGCCGCGAATTCCTCGTCGGTGAACAGTCGCGACCGCACCAGGAAGCGCACGCCTTCGCCGTTCTCCAGCGAGAACATGCCGCCACGCCCTGGCACCACGTCGATGATCAGCTGGGTGTGCTTCCAGTACGCGAACTGTGGCGCGCTGATGTAGAAGTCGGCGCCACCGATCTCGCCCAGGCGAACGTCGCGATCGCCGACGATGAAGTCGCCCACCGCAAAGCACATCGGCGAGGAGCCGTCGCAGCAGCCGCCGGACTGGTGGAACAGCACCGGCCCGTGCCGGCTGCGCAGCGTGTCGATCAGCTGCAACGCCGGCGCTGTCGCGATCACCTGCAGGGGAGGGGTGGCTGCAGGAGGCGATGCGTCGGTCACGGGCGGTGCCATCCGGGGGGCGTCAGGCCGCGAAGTCCAGCACGATGCGGCCTTCGATGGTGCCGGCGTGCATGCGCGCGAACACATCGTTGATGTTCTCCAGCCGGTCGGTCGCCACCGTCGCGGCCACCTTGCCCATCGCCGCGAAGGCCAGCGACTCCTGCAGGTCCAGGCGCGTGCCGACGATGGAACCGCGCACGGTGATGCCGTTGAGCACCATGCCGAAGATGTCCAGCGGGAACTGCCCCGGCGGCAGTCCGTTGAGCGACACCGTGCCGCCGCGGCGGACCATGCCGATGGCCTGTTCGAACGCCTTCGGCGAGACCGCGGTGACCAGGGCGCCATGCGCGCCGCCGATTTCCTTCTTCAGGTACGCCACCGGGTCGGTGGTCCGGGCGTTGACGGTGACGGTGGCGCCCAGGCGGCGCGCGAGCGCCAGCTTCGCGTCGTCCACGTCCACCGCCGCCACGTTCAGGCCCATCGCCTTCGCGTACTGCACGGCCATGTGGCCCAGTCCGCCGATGCCGGAAATCACCACCCAGTCGCCGGGCTGGGTGTCGGTGACCTTCAGGCCCTTGTAGACGGTCACGCCCGCGCACAGCACCGGCGCGATCTCGACGAAGCCCACGTTGTCCGGCAGGTGGCCCACGTAGCCGGCGTTGGCCAGCGCATACTCGGCGAAGCCGCCGTTGACCGAATAGCCGGTGTTCTGCTGCGTCTCGCACAGCGTCTCCCAGCCGCCCAGGCAGTGCTCGCAGTAGCCGCAGGCCGAGTACAGCCACGGCACGCCCACGCGGTCGCCTTCCTTCACGTGGCGGACGCCGGCACCGACGGCCACCACATGGCCAACGCCTTCGTGGCCGGGGATGAAGGGGGGATTGGGCTTCACCGGCCAGTCGCCCTCGGCGGCGTGCAGGTCGGTGTGGCACACGCCACAGGCTTCGATCTTGACCAGGATGTCGCCGGCCGCGGGGCGCGGCACCGGCACTTCCTCGATCACCAGCGGCTTGCCGAATTCCCGCACGACGGCGGCCTTCATGGTGCTGTCCATCTGCTGCTCCTGTAGTGGCCCGACAGGCCGCCAACGTACGTGGGTGGCGTGCCGGGCACGTTGATTCCGATCAATTCCGCGCGCACGCGCGGCGCCGCCGGTCGGACGGCGCCGCTTCGCAAGCGTCAGAAAAAGCCGAGCGCCTTGGGCGAATAGCTGACCAGCAGGTTCTTGGTCTGCTGGTAGTGGTCCAGCATCATCTTGTGGTTCTCGCGGCCGATGCCCGACTGCTTGTAGCCGCCGAACGCCGCATGCGCGGGATAGGCGTGGTAGCAGTTGGTCCACACGCGGCCGGCCTGGATCGCGCGGCCCATGCGGTACAGGCGCGATGCGTCGCGGCTCCACACGCCGGCACCCAGGCCGTACAGTGTGTCGTTGGCGATGGCCAGCGCCTCGGCTTCGTCCTTGAACGTGGTCACCGACACCACCGGCCCGAAGATCTCCTCCTGGAAGATGCGCATCCGGTTGTGGCCCTTGAACACGGTCGGCTTCACGTAGTACCCGCCGGCCAGGTCGCCGTCGAGTGCGTTGCGTTCGCCGCCGGCCAGTACCTGGGCACCTTCCTGCCGGCCGATGTCGATGTAGCTCAGGATCTTTTCCAGCTGTTCGCCCGAGGCCTGCGCGCCGACCATCGTGTTCGGGTCCAGCGGATTGCCCTGCCTGATCGCGGCCACGCGCTTGAGCACGCGCGCCATGAACTCGTCGTAGATCGATTCCTGCACCAGCGCGCGCGAGGGGCAGGTGCACACCTCGCCCTGGTTGAAGGCGAACAGCACGAAGCCCTCCACCGCCTTGTCCAGGAAGTCGTCGTCCTCGGCCATCACGTCGGCGAAGAAGATGTTGGGCGACTTGCCGCCCAGTTCCAGCGTCACCGGGATCAGGTTCTGGCTGGCGTACTGCATGATCAGGCGGCCGGTGGTGGTTTCGCCGGTGAAGGCGATCTTGGCGATGCGCGGGCTGCTGGCCAGCGGCTTGCCCGCTTCCAGGCCGAAGCCGTTGACCACGTTCAGCACGCCCGGCGGCAACAGGTCGCCGATCACTTCCAGCAGCACCAGGATCGACGCCGGCGTCTGTTCGGCCGGCTTCAGCACCACGCAGTTGCCGGCGGCCAGCGCGGGTGCCAGCTTCCAGCAGGCCATCAGCAGCGGGAAGTTCCACGGGATGATCTGCCCCACCACGCCCAGCGGCTCGTGGAAGTGGTAGGCGATGGTGTCGCCGTCGATCTCGCCGATGCTGCCTTCCTGCGTGCGGATGGCGCTGGCGAAGTAGCGGAAATGGTCCGCGCACAGCGGAATGTCGGCATTGAGCGTCTCGCGGATCGGCTTGCCGTTGTCCCAGGTCTCGGCGTGCGCCAGCAGGTCCAGGTTCTGCTCGATACGGTCGGCGATCCTCAGCAGCACGTTGGCGCGCTCGGTGGTGGAGGCCTTGCCCCAGGCGTCCTTCGCCGCGTGCGCGGCGTCCAGCGCGAGTTCGATGTCCTCCGCGTTCGAGCGCGGCACCTGGGTGAAGACCTTGCCGGTCACAGGAGTGAGGTTGTCGAAGTACTGGCCCGAGCGCGGCTCGACCCATTGCCCGCCAATGTAGTTGGCGTAGCGCCGCTTGAAGATGGCGGAAGGATCGACGGCCTGCGGGCGGGGGGTGGCGACTGCGTTCATCGGTGGCTCCGTGGAAAGGTGGACCCGGTGCGGGTGCGACCCTCCGACGCAGGCCGCGTGCCAACGAGATGTGCTGCGGTGCGCCATGGCGAGAATGCCGGTGAGGGAAAGGATGGCGCGCCGTGGCTGCCGCGTTGCAGCATGAGAGGGGATTGCACGGTGTCGCGGGCTGTGGTGTGTATCGGAACAGCGGGCGGTCGGGCTGTCGCAAAATGCGACACATCGCCGGCAGGGTCAGGGCGATGGCACGTGCACAGGACTTCCAGGGCGGCGACCCGATCGTCGAGGCGCGGCGCGCATTCTTCGAAGCCGGGCGGACGCCGGTGGGCCAGGTCCCCGGTGCGATCCTGCAGTCGTGGCGGCGCTGCCGCGGCCTGGGCCTGGCCGCGAATGCCCGGCCCGCGATCGAACCCATCGATGCGCCCCGCCTGCGCGCCATGCGCGAGCAGCACGAGCGGCTGTGGCGGCTGGCGCGGGCGGAGGTGGAGATGCTGGCCGCCGATGCGGCCAACACCGGCAGCATCGCGATCCTCACCGATGCCGAGGGCTGGATCCTGGATGCCGAGGGCAGTGCGGCTTTTCTGGACAAGGCCGGTCGCGTGGCGTTGATGCCGGGCGCCTGCTGGAGCGAGGCGCGGGTGGGCACCAACGCCATCGGCACCGCCATCGCCGACGCCCGCGCGGTGGAAGTGCGCGGCGGCGAGCATTACGCGGCCCCGCACCGCATCCTCAACTGCGCGGCCTCGCCCATCTTCGATCCCTTCGGGCGCATGGTCGGCGTGCTGGACATCTCCGGCGACGCATCGGTGGCGCAGGTGCATGCGCTGGGCCTGTCGCAGCTGGCGGTGGCGCACATCGAGCACCGCTACTTCGACGAAGGCATCGCCGATGCGGACCTGCTGCGCGTCCATAGCCAACGCGCGCTGCTCGGCACCGCGCGCGAAGGGCTGCTGGCGTTCCGCAACGGGCGCCTGATCGCCGCCAACCGCGTGGGCCTGGCGCTGTTCGGCCTGGAACGCACCGACCTGGGCCGCGCGTCGTACGACGCGCTGTTCGACGGCGCTGTCTCGCGCCTGCGCGACGACGGGGCGCTGCACGACCGCAATGGGCGGGTGCTCTACGGCCACGTGGACGAACCCACGCGCGCGCGGCGGGCACGCGCGGCCACGCCGATCACCGTGTCCCCGGCGACGTCGGCCCTGGATGCGGACGCGCCGCTGTTCGACGACGCGCAGGTGGCGGATCTCGAACGCGCGCGTCGCGTTCTCGATGCCGGCATCCCGGTGCTGGTGCTGGGCGAGACCGGCACGGGCAAGGAAGTGTTCTCGCGCGAGTTGCATCGCCGTTGCGTACGCGCGGGCAAGCCCTTCGTCGCGGTCAACTGCGCGGCGCTGCCGGAGGGGCTGATCGAAGCGGAACTGTTCGGTTACGAGAGTGGCGCCTTCACCGGCGCACGCAAGGAGGGCAGCACCGGGCTGTTGCGCCAGGCCGAGGGCGGCGTGCTGTTCCTCGACGAGATCGGCGACATGCCGATGGCGCTGCAGCCGCGCCTGCTGCGGGTACTGCAGGACCGCGAGCTGTCGCCGCTGGGCGGCGGCAAGCCGGTGAAGCTGGATTTCGCCCTGGTCTGCGCCACCCACCGGCATCTGGAGGATGCGGTGGCGGAGGGACGCTTCCGCGCGGACCTGTACTACCGCATCTCCCACCACATCGTCGCGCTGCCGACGCTGCGGGCGTCGGACGGGCGCGATGCGCGGGTGCGCATGCTGTGGGCGCGGATCGGACAGGGACGTCGCCTGTCCGACGCGGCCCACGACGCCCTGGTCCGTTACGACTGGCCGGGCAACCTTCGCCAGCTGGTGGCCAGCCTGCGCACGCTGGTGGCGTTGAGCGAGCCGGGCAGCGAGATCGGCGTGGACGCCTTGCCGGCCTACCTGCGCGCGCGGCTGCCGTCGGCGATGCCGTCGCGGCCAGAGACGGTGGCGGTGGCGGGCGACCTGGATGCGATCACGCTGTCCAGCATGCGTGCGGCGGTGGAGGCCTGCGGCGGCAACATCGCCCAGGCGGCACGCCAACTGGGCATCAGCCGCAGCACGCTGTACCGTCGCCTCGGCGCCGATCCGCGGGCGTCCTAACCCAGGGAATGCCGATGCCTGCGAAGAAGTCCGCCGCGCCCGCCGATGTCGACGCCTTCCTCGCCGCACTGGCGCATCCGCAGGACGCCACGCTCCAGCGACTGCGCACCGCGATCCGCGCCACGGATCCGCGCATCGGCGAGGACATCAAGTGGAACGCACCCAGCTTCCACCTCGACGGCCGTCATTTCGCCACGATGCAGTTGAGGAGGCCGGACAGCGTGCTGCTGGTGCTGCACCTGGGCGCGGGCCGGCGCGTGCTGCCGGCGGGCGCGATCGCCGATCCGACGGGGCTGCTGACGTGGCTGGGCGCCGATAGGGCGACGCTGGCCTTCCGTCGCCCCGCGGACGTGGAGGCGCATCAAGCTGCCCTGCAGGCCGTGCTGCGGCAGTGGATGGCGCACCTCTGATCGCCGACAGGGACGAACGACACGGTCGCCGCCGCTGGGCCTGGCCGACAATGCGGGCAACCCCCGCATGGAGATGAGGATGAAACACGCATTCGCCGCCTTCCTGCTGGCCTGGCTGCCGCTGGGCGTGCAGGCGCAGGAGAGCTGTCCGGACCGTTCGGCCTACGCGCCGGCACGCGAGATCATCGCCGATCTTGGCCGCATCACCGCGCCGACCGGTGTGCAGGAGGCGTACGCGGTGGAGATCGGCGGCATCCGCCAGTGGGTGAACGTGCGCGGGCAGGATCGCGACAACCCGATGGTGCTGTTCGTCCACGGCGGTCCGGCCTCGCCGATCATCCCCACGCTGTGGCAGTTCCAGCGCCCGCTGGAGGAGTACTTCACGGTCGTCAACTACGACCAGCGTGGCGCCGGCAGGACGCTGCTGCTCAACGACCGCGACGCGGTCGCCGATACCCTGCACATCCAGCGCTATGTCGACGACGCCATCGCGCTGGCCGAACACCTGCGCACGCGCTACCACAAGCGCAAGCTGGTGCTGATGGCGCACAGCTGGGGCACCGTGGTGGCGATGCACGCGGCGCTGCAGCGTCCGGACCTGTTCCATGCCTACGTGGGCATCGGCCAGGTGATCAACGTGCGGACCAACGAGCGGGTCAGCTTCGACTACGGCCTGCGTACCGCACGCGAGCAGGGCAACCTGGAGGCGGTGCGCGAGATGGAGGCCATCGCGCCGTACCCCGGCGACCAGCCGATCACCCGCGAGCGCATCGTCATCGCGCGCAAGTGGCCGCAGTTCTATGGCGGCCTGACCGCCTACCGCGACAGTTCCGACTACTTCTACCGGGGGCCGCGCCTGTCGCCGGACTACGACGATGCCGCGCGCTGTGCCATCAATGCCGGTAATGTGCTCACGCTGGGGCGCCTGCTGGACGAATTCCTGCAGGTCGATTTCGACGCGGTGCAGGCGTTCCCCATCCCGGTGGTGATGTTCATGGGTCGGCACGACTACACCACGCCCTCGGAACCCACCGCGGCCTGGCTGGCGAAGGTGCGGGCACCCTACAAGCAGGGCGTGTGGTTCGAGCACTCCGCGCACATGATCCCGTGGGAGGAGCCGGGCAAGGTGCTGGTCAGCTTGCTGGAGCACGTGCGGCCGCGGGCCGTGGAGACGCCCGCGCGCTGAATGGCGCTGGGCGCGCGACCGTCAGCGCACCACGGCCAGCCGGCGCGGGGGAGGCTGTTCGCGCTGGAACAGCACCCGCTCCGGGCGATGCAGCGCGAAGCCCTGGCCGTAGTCCACGCCCAGCGAGCGCAGCGCATCGCAGATCTTCGGACTGGCGACCCATTCGGCCACCACCTTCAGGCCGCGCTGGTGGCCGATCTGGGCGATGGCGCTGACGATGGTGCGGCTCATCGGATCGGTTTCCAGGTCGCGGATGAAGCTGCCATCGATCTTGATCAGGTCCACCGGCAGGTTCTTCAGGTAGCCGAAGGACGACATGCCGGCGCCGAAGTCGTCCAGCGCGATGCGGCAGCCGGCGCGGCGCAGGCGCTCGATCACGCCGACCACCTTCAGCAGGTTGCGCACGGCCACCGTCTCGGTGATCTCGAAGCACAGCCGGTGCGCCGGCACCGCGTACTCGGTGATGCGCGCCAGGATGAAGTCCGCCAGGCCCTCGTCCTCGATGCTTGCGCCGGACAGGTTGATCGCGCAGGTGCCCAGGCGCAGGCCGGTACCGTGCAGCTGGCCGAAATGCGCCAGTGCATTGCGGATCACCCAGCGATCGATGGCGGGCATCAGCCCGTAGCGCTCGGCCGCAGGCAGGAAGGCGCCGGGCAGCACCACGCCACCGTCCTCATCACGCAGCCGCAGCAGCAGTTCGATGCTGGTGGCGTTGTCGCTGCCATCCAGCGGCACGATCTCCTGGTAGTCCAGCAGCAGGCGGTCCTGCTCGACGGCCCAGCGCAGCCGGCCGGCCCATTCCATCTCGCCCTGGCGCCGCGTGGTCTCGTTGTCCTGGCGGTACACGTGCACACGGTTGCGGCCATTCTCCTTGGCCAGGTAGCAGGCGGTATCCGCCCAGGCCAGCAGGTCCTTCAGCGTGGGCTCCTGCTGGTCCACCACCACCACGCCGATGCTGGCGCTGACGGTGTAGGTGCGGTCCTGCCAGACGAACATCAGCGCCTCGATGCACTCGCGCAGGCGTTCGGCCAGCGCGCGCGCGCCCTCGGCATCCACGTGGAAGGCCATCAGGCCGAATTCGTCGCCGCCCAGGCGCGCCAGCACGTCGCCACCGCGCAGCTGCTGGCGCATGGCCAGCGCCAGCTGCGCCAGCAGCTGGTCGCCGGCCATGTGGCCGGACACGTCGTTGATCAGCTTGAACTGGTCCAGGTCGATGTACAGCAGTGCGCAGGGATCGCACGCCACGCGGCCCTTGCGCTCGCTGAGGGCTTCCTCGACGCGACGCTCGAACTCGCGGCGGTTGCACAGCTCGGTCAGCGCGTCGTGGGTCGCCTGGTAGCTGAGGCGTTCGGTCAGCTCGCGCTGTTCGGAGATGTCCGTGGCGACCATCAGCAGGTGCGCCCGTCCCTCCATGTCGACGTGCGCGATCGAGGCGCTGGCCCAGAAGGCTTCGCCGCCGGGGCTGAGCAGCACGGCTTCCAGGTTGCCCCAGTCGTTGCCGATGGTGTCGGCGTCGCGGGCGCGGTGCTGCAGCTGCGGATCGGAGAACAGTGCCGACAGCGGCAGTCCGGTCGGGTCGCCCAGGCGCAGCCGCGCCGCCTGGTTGGCGTAGACGATGCGGCCGTCGCGCGCATCGGCCAGCAGGACCAGCGCGGGCAGCAGTTCGTTGAGGGCGCGGAAGCGCAGTTCGCTTTCGCGATAGCGCTGGCTCATCTGTTCGCCCAGCGACTCGGCCCGTCGCCGGGTGCTGGCCAGCGACCACGCCAGCGCGGCCAGCAGCAGGCTGATGGTGCCGCCCCCGGCCAGCAGGGCCTGCAGCCGCCCCAGTTCCAGTGGTTGCGGGCGCGGCAGCATCTCGATGCGCCACTGCCGGCCGCCGATGTCCAGGCGGCGCTGCTGCATGGGGATGCCGGCGGCTGCGGGCGCGGCGGAATCGTAGAAGGGGTGCGCGCTGGCGGTGGCGTCGTAGATGCGCACGCGGAAGCCGTCCAGCACCGGGCCCGACAGGGCCGATTCCACCAGCGGCTGCAGGCGGATGCCGATGGCCAGCGCGCCGATCTCGCGGGCGCGCCGCTGGTTGGGCGTGGTCGGGGTGGGGCCGTCGGAATACACCGGCAGGCGCAGGGTGACGCCCAGCGGGTTCTGTCCGCTGGGTACCGACTGCTGCAGCGCGAACGGCGCGGAAATGACCACGGTGTCGGTATCGCGTGCGCGCAGCAGGGCGGCCAGGTTGGCCTTCTGCGCCACCATGTTGAAGCCGATCAGCGACGTGTTGGCTTTGTAGGGAGCGACGAATTCGTAGCGGTAGGACACCTGATCGGCCAGGGGCTGGCCCGCGGGCGAGCGGCGCGCGAACGCCACCGAGGTGTAGGCGGCCGGGGGCAGCGGGCTGCGCAGGCTGGCGTGGTACTGGCTGAAGCGCGCCTGGTCCATCTGGTCGTTGGCCAGGAACACGGTCTGCATGGCGCGCAGCATCAGGGCCGCCTGCTCCAGCGGCACCCGCAGGCGCGCGGCGCCCGCGTCGGCCAGTTCGCGCCTCGCTTCCTCGGCGCGTTCCTGCAGGTCGCGCCACTCGCGATGGGCCACCACCGCGGTGCTCGACAGGCCCAGCAGCAGCACGCCCGCCGCCCACGCCAGCGGCGGCATCCGCGCGCGCGGAGAGGACAGGCGCCGTGGGGGCGCGTCGCCGGCGATCGTGGAGGTGGCGTCCACCTGCGGGGAGTACTCCTGCGTGAGAGGCGATCCGCCCCCGTGGGGTGGACCAATGAAGGCATGCAGGCTTCGTGCCAAGCCCGTCGGATCGGGGTGGCGCGGTGCGCCAGGCGTTTTACCGCCGCTGGACGGGCCTCATGCGTCAGTATCGGCCCCAGGGGGTCGTTCTTGACGAGGGTTACCGTGCCGTCGACGACGCGGTAAACGCAATTACGCCAGTGGCTGGATCGGTGATGCGGTGCGCACGCGCGATCGCGGCACGATCCGTTTCGCTCGCGCGTGCGCGGGTTCGAGCGCCTCCAGCGCCCGATGCAGCAGGACCAGGTCCTGCAGGGCGCCCAACTGGTCGACCAGTTGGCTGATGAACCGCGGTGGCAGTCGCGCGGCCTTGCCGCGCGGCGCGACCTGCAGCTTGCGCAAGGCCGACAGCTGCATGCGCAGGCGGCGCGACTTGCGTCGCCAGTCGTGCAGATCGTCCACCTGGCCGCTGGCCATCGCCTTCGCCTGCGCGCGTGCCTGGCGCCGCTCCGAGCGTGCCATGGCGTGGCGCAGGTCGCCGGCTTTCAGCCGCTGCCACGGCAGTTGTCGCAGGTGCTCGGCCTGGCGGTGGGCCTGGGCCTGGCGGCGCATGAAGCCGGGGTCTTCGCACAAGGCTGCGGCCAGCACCTGCTCGTGGCGCCCAGCCAGTGCCGGCAGCAGGGCCTGCCAGTTCTCCCGTTCAGCGGGGTCGGTGGCTTCGCGTGCCAGAAGGCGCGCCACATCCTGCACCACCTGCCCGTCGCGCAGGGCGGACAGGTCGCGGGTCATGGCCCGCAGTTCGTCGTCGATCGCGTCCACCGCCTCCTTGCCCAGCGCGTCGCGCACCAGCGCGAGCAGCGAGCGCAGCCGGCGCAGGCTCTTGCGCGCTTCGTGCACGCCGGTCGGATCGTGCGGTGCGACGGCCAGCGCCGTGGCCAGCGCGCACGCCTCCTCGGCGGCGAGCAGGGCGGCACGCTCGCCCGTGCGCAGGGACGCAACACGGTGGCTCATCGGCGGGACCCACGGGGGCAGGGCTCCAGTCTACGACTGCGGGACGCCTCCGGCGCCGGACGAGGCCGGATGAACGACGGCCGTTCGTCGGCGGCGATGGGCTTGGCGGCGGACGTCGGAAAAGGTATAAATCGTTTATACGATTTCTGGAGTCGGCATGGCCAAGTCCCGCAAAGCGCGTGAAGCGGCCGGAACGGGCACGCCCGCCAGCGCCGATGACCGACCGGCGAAACTCGTGCGCGACAGTTTCACCATGCCGGCCGATGACTTCGCCCTGGTCGGTGTACTGAAGGGTCGTGCCCTGCAGGTGCAGCGGCCGGCCAAGAAAAGCGAGTTGCTGCGCGCGGGCCTGCACGCGTTGGCCGGGTTGTCGCCGCAGGCGCTCGCCCGGGCGCTGGATGCCCTGGCGCCGGTGAAGGCCGGACGCCCGAAGAAAAAATAGGCGCCGCGATCCGCGCGCGCGTGTCGTCCCGTGCGTCGTCCAGGCGCGCTGCCTTCCTTTCGTGATGTGTTGCCCATGAACGTTGCCGCCTTCCTCCATCGCCACCGCGTGGTGGCCCTGCTGTCGCTGTTGCTGCTGGCTCCGATGCTGGCGGCGTCTTCGCACGCGCCCGCCGGCGGCGACGCGGATGCGGGCCTTCACGCCGGTTACCGGGTGCAGGATCTGGACTGGTTCGACCAGGCGCGCGATCGCGCGGTGCCGGTCAAGCTGTTCTGGCCGGACGCGGCGCGTACGCGCACCGTGCCGCTGGTGGTGTTCTCGCACGGCATCGGCAGCGCACGCGATGGCTACACCTACCTGGGGCGCTACTGGGCGCGCCATGGAATAGCCAGCCTCCACGTCCAGCATGTCGGCAGCGACCGCACGCTGTGGGAAGGCAATCCCTTCACTCTGGTATCCCGCTTCCAGCACGCGGCGGGCGACGCCGAAGCCATCGATCGCGTCCGCGACCAGCGCTTCGCCCTGGATCGCGTGCTGGCGGGCGACTGGGGCGCGCGCATCGACCGCGCGCGCATCGTCGCCGCCGGCCATTCCTACGGCGCCAACACCACGCTGATGTCGGCCGGCGCACGTGTCGTGCGCCAGGGCCGCGCGATCCAGCTGCGCGACCCGCGCATCCGCGCCGCGATCGTGATTTCCGCGCCGCCGTTCTACGGCGACGAGGACTTCCGGCCGATCCTGTCCGGCATCACCATTCCCACCCTGCACGTGACCACCGCCGACGACATCATCCGCATCCCCGGCTTCGGCTCAGGCGTGGACGACCGCCTGAAGGTGTTCGACGCCACGGGGGGTACACGCAAGGTGCTGGCGGTCTACCGGCACGGCACCCACAACGTGTTCACCGATCATCGCTATTTCGATTCGCGCGAAGTCAGCGAGGACGTGAAGCGGGCCACCGAATCGCTGTCGCTGGCCTTCATCGACAGCACGTTCGAGGGCTCGCCTGCCGGACTCGCGCAGTGGCGCTCAGGCCACCGCGCGTTGCTGGCGCGCTACGAGATGCGCTGATTCAGGTCGCCGACCACACGGCCAGTTCGTAGCCGTCGGGGTCGGTGAACTGGAAGCGCCGTCCGCCGGGAAAGGCGAAGATCGGCTTGGTGATGCGGCCTCCGGCTTGCTCCACCTGTGCCTGGCTGTCTTCCAGCGCTGTCGAGTACAGCACCACCAGGGCGCCGCCCGGCTGCGCCGCGCCGTGGGCGAAACCCCCCGTCAGACGCCCGTCGCGGAATTCGCAGTAGTCGGGGCCGTAGTCCTGGAACGTCCAGCCGAATGCGTCGCCATAGAAGGCTTTCGAGGCGGCGATGGAGGCGACGTTGAATTCGAGGTAGTCGATGCGGTGGTGCTGGTCGGCGGTGCTCATGGCGGGTTCCCGGTGAGAGAGGCCGCCAGTCTGGCGAAGTCCGAGCGCCCTGTCTTGGCGAAATCGGACAGTCAGTCCGCGACCAGTGCGATCAGCCGTGTGGGTGTGAGGCCGGTGAGTCGGCGCGCATCGCCCGCCAGTTGCGCGGCGTCGTAATAGCCCGCGTCGAGGGCGGCCTCCAGCAGGTTGGCGTGGTGGTCACGCCGTCGCAGGAAGCGTTGTAGCCGCAGGATGCGCGCCAGCAGCTTCGGTCCGTAGCCGAACGCCTCGTCGCACCGTCGCAGCAGGGTGCGCTCGGTGATGCCGAGATCGTGCGCCAGTTGCGCGACCGTGTCGGGCCGTGCACGCGACAGTCGTGCGTGCACGGCTGAGATCGCGTCGCTACGCGGCGGCGTGTCGGCCTGGATCCTGTCGGTGAGCCATGCCATCGCGTCGGCGTCGCGCTCCGTCATCCGGTCGGCCAGCGTCGCCAGGCGCGGGATGCCGAGATCGCGTAGATCCACACGCTGGTCGGCAAGGACATGCAACGGAACACCCAGCCAGCGCGTTGCCGCGCCGGGCGCGAACCGTAGGCCGCTTATCCGGCGACCCGGCGCGATCCGGGCGTACTGCGCGCGCGTGTCGGGCCCGGCGATGCGCAGGCGCTCGCCATCCCACAGCAGGTCGACGCAAGCGTCGGGTAGCACGAGCGCGGAACTTGCCTCCGTTCCCTGCACGTATTCCCAACGACACAGCAGCGAGCGGCCGGGCGCGAAGGCGTGTTGTCGATAGCGGCCGCTCATCCTGGCGTGGCGTCAGCGCTCGGAATGTCCGCTCTCATCGTAATCGCGGCGCTCGAACAGGTGGGGCTGGATCAGTTCGATGAAGGCGCGGGCCTGCGGCGACAGGAACTTGCCCTTGCGCACCACCACGCCGTAGCTGCGCGAGGGGAACCACTGGCTCAGCGAGCGCGCGGTCAGGCGGTCGCGGTCGCTCTCGGTCAGGCAGATGGAGGCGATGACGGAGATGCCCATGCCCATGCTGACGTACTGCTTGATGACTTCCCAGCCACCCACCTCCAGCGCGACGGTGTAGGGCACGCGCGCCTGCTGGAACACCAGGTCCACCAGGCGGTAGGTGACCAGCCGCTTGGGCGGCAGGATCAGGCCGTAGGGCGAGAGATCCTCCAGGCGCAGGTCGCGCTTGGTCGCCAGTGGATGGTCCGGCGGCGTGATCAGCATCGGTTCGAAACGGTAGACCGGCGCGTAGCTGAGGTCGGCCGGCACGTCCAGCACCGAGCCCACCGCCAGGTCCACGGCATCCGAGCGCAGCAGATCCGTGCCATCGGCGCTGGCGGCGTTGTGCAGGGTCAGCTTCACCTCGGGGTGCTGCTGGCGGAAGTGCTCCACGATCTTCGGCAGCAGGTACAGGATGGTGGAACTGTTGGCGGCCACGTTCAGTTCGCCGGCCTCCAGTCCGCTGACCTTCTCGCGGAAGGTCGCGTCCAGCCCGTCCAGGCCCGCCACCAGCGGCTGGGCCAGTTCATACAGCACTTCGCCTTCCCGGCTGGGTGCCAGCCGGCGCCCGCTGCGCTCGAACAGGCTGACCCCCAGCTCCCGTTCCAGCGCCTGCAATTGCAGGGTGATGGCGGGCTGGCTGACGAAAAGCGCCTCCGCAGCGCGCGACACCGACCCCAGGCGCACCGTCTGGCAGAACGCCCGCAGGGGCTTCAGTCGATCGGATTTGTAGGGAAATCGCGGAGTTGGCGCTTCTTTAGAGCTCATGTTCTAGCAAACTATAAGCGGAACTTATTTAATGCATTGACAAAACTGTTTTGTCAAATAATTGAAGCCGGGAGCACTGTGCCAGTCCAGCAAGACGCCAGGAGTTCCCCATGTCCGCTACCGCTTTCGCCCTGCCGCCGCGCGACGCCCGTGCCGATCGGCCCACCCCCGGCATCGCCCTGACCACCAACCTGATGGGGCAGGACGCCCTGCTGCCCCCGGGCGCGCTGGCGCTGCTGGTCTCGCTGCATCGTGCGATCGAGCCTGCACGCCAGGCCCGGCTGGCCGCGCGCCGCGAGCGCCAGGCCTTCTTCGACGCCGGTGGCCTGCCCGACTTCCGCGAGGACACCCGTGCGATCCGCGACGGCGACTGGACCGTGGCCCCGGTGCCGACGGCCCTGCAGGACCGCCGGGTGGAGATCACCGGACCGGTCGACCCGAAGATGGTCATCAACGCACTGAACTCCAGCGCGAAGGTGTTCATGGCCGATTTCGAGGATTCCACCTCGCCGACCTGGCAGAACCTGCTGACCGGCCAGCGTGCGCTGATCGGCGCGGTGCAGGGCGACCTGGCGTTCACCGCCGAGAACGGCAAGCAGTACGCGCTGAAGCCGCAGGACGAGCAGGCCGTGCTGCTGGTCCGCCCGCGCGGCTGGCACCTGGACGAGAAGCACGTGCTGATCGATGGCGCGCCGATCGCCGGCGGGCTGTTCGACATCGCGGTGTTCGCCTGGCACAACGCCCGCGCGCTGCAGGCCCGCGACCGCGGCCCGTACTTCTACCTGCCCAAGCTGCAGAGCATGGAAGAGGCCGCGCTGTGGGAAACCGCGCTGTCGCACATCGAGGCGGCGCTGGGCCTGCCGCACGGGCAGATGAAGGTCACCGTGCTGATCGAGACGCTGCCGGCGGTGTTCGAGATGCACGAGATCCTGCACGCGCTGCGCGAGCGCATCGTGGGCCTGAACTGCGGCCGCTGGGATTACATCTTCTCCTACCTGAAGACCTTCCGTCGCCACGCCGACAAGGTGCTGCCCGAGCGCGGCCAGGTCACGATGACGCAGCCGTTCCTGAAAGCGTATTCGGAGCTGCTGATCCAGACCTGTCACCGGCGCGGTGCGCACGCGATGGGCGGCATGGCCGCGCAGATTCCGATCAACAACGACGAAGCCGCCAACGAACAGGCACTGGCACGCGTGCGCGCCGACAAGCTGCGTGAAGTCACTGCCGGCCACGACGGCACCTGGGTGGCGCATCCGGCGCTGATCCCGGTGGCGAAGGCGATCTTCGATGAGCACATGCCGCAGCCCAACCAGCGCGGGGTGCTGCGCGAGGACGTGACGGTCACCCGCGACGACCTGATCCGTCCGTCCACCGGCACCATCACCCGCGCCGGCTTCGAGGGCAACGTGGAAGTCTGCGTGCGCTACCTGGCCGCGTGGCTGGACGGCAACGGCTGCGTGCCGATCCATTGGCTGATGGAGGACGCCGCCACCGCCGAGATCTCGCGCACGCAGATCTGGCAGTGGCTGCACACGCCCGACGTGCACCTGTGCGACGGCACCCAGATCGACTACGCCCTACTGCAGCGCACGCTGGCCGCGTTGCCCGCGAAGCTGGGCGACCACAGCCGGCTGCCGGGCGGGGAGCGCATCTCCGAAGCCATCGCTCTGCTCGACGCCCTGAGCCGCGCCGACGAGCTGGCCGACTTCCTGACCCTGCCCGCGTACGACCGCATCGACTGATCGAAAGCCGGGAGTCGGGAATGGGGAATCGGGATTGGTTGAGCCCTCCCCATCACGTCTTCCGATGTCATCCGCACCGAACTGAAGTACCCCCATCACGGAGTATCGCCATGAGCACCAAGCAACAGCAGATCGACGCCATCCAGAAGGACTGGGACAGCAACCCGCGCTGGACCGGCATCAAGCGCGACTACGCCGCCGCGGATGTCGTCCGCCTGCGCGGCAGCCTGCAGCCGGAGTACACCCTGGCCCGCCGTGGCGCGGAGAAGCTGTGGAAGCTCGTCAACGGCGAGGCGAAGAAGGGCTACGTCAACGCGTTCGGCGCGATCAGCGCCGGCCAGGCGATGCAGCAGGCCAAGGCTGGCCTGGAAGCCGTGTATCTGTCCGGCTGGCAGGTCGCCGCCGACGGCAACACGTCCGAGACCATGTACCCCGACCAGTCGCTGTACGCCTACGACTCGGTGCCGACGATGGTCCGCCGCATCAACAACACCTTCCAGCGCGCCGACGAGATCCAGTGGAAGGCCATCTGCGACGGCAAGGCTGACGAAAAGGACGCGATCGACTTCTTCCTGCCCATCGTCGCCGACGGCGAGGCCGGGTTCGGTGGCGTGCTGAACGCCTACGAGCTGATGAAGAACATGATCATCGCCGGCGCGGCGGGCGTGCACTTCGAGGACCAGCTGGCCGCGGTGAAGAAGTGCGGCCACATGGGCGGCAAGGTGCTGGTGCCCACCCAGGAGGCGGTGCAGAAGCTGCAGGCCGCGCGCCTGGCCGCCGACGTGCTGGGCGTGCCGACCATCGTGCTGGCCCGCACCGACGCCGAAGCCGCCAACCTGCTGACGTCCGACTTCGACGCCAATGACCAGCCCTTCGTCACCGGCCAACGCACGGCGGAAGGCTTCTACCGGGTCAAGAACGGCCTGGAGCAGGCGATCAGCCGCGGTGTCGCCTACGCGCCATACGCCGACCTGGTGTGGTGCGAAACCGGCACGCCGGACATCGGCTTCGCCCGCGAGTTCGCCCAGGCGGTGCATGCCAAGCACCCGGGCAAGCTGCTGTCGTACAACTGCTCGCCCAGCTTCAACTGGAAGAAGAACCTGGACGACGCGCAGATCGCCCGCTTCCAGGACGAGCTGTCGGCGCTGGGCTACAAGTACCAGTTCATCACCCTGGCCGGCATCCACATCAACTGGTTCAACACCTTCAAGTTCGCCCACGACTACGCGCGTGGCGAGGGCATGAAGCACTACGTCGAACAGGTGCAGGAGCCGGAGTTCGCGGCACGCGAGAAGGGCTACACCTTCGTCTCGCACCAGCAGGAAGTGGGTGCGGGCTACTTCGACGACGTCACCACCGTCATCCAGGGCGGCAGCTCCAGCGTCACCGCGCTGAAGGGTTCGACCGAGGAAGAGCAGTTCTACGAAAAGGAAAAGGCGGCCTGACCGCTGCCCGCAAGGATGCAGCAAAGGAAACGCCGGCTTTCGCCGGCGTTTCTTCTTTCAACGTTGCGGGAAGAAGGTGCGCGCTTACTTCTTCACTTCCTGCGTATGCCCCTTCAGTGCCTCGGCCAGCCCGGGCACGCCATCCGCGCCGACCGGCACGCTGATGCTCGAACCGGTGAAGTCCTTGCCGATCGGTTCGGCGCGACCGCCCAGGCACTGGGCAAGGAAGCCCTCGGTCACCGCGTTGAACGCCTTGTTGTTCTCCGGCCGGGCGAAGCCGTGGCCCTCGTCGGGGAACAGCACGTAGGTCACCGGGATGTTCTTGGCCTGCATCGCCTTGACGATCTGGTCGCTCTCGGCCTGCTTCACGCGCGGGTCGTTCGCGCCCTGGCCGATCAGCAGCGGCTTCTTGATCTGGTCGGCACGGGTCAGCGGTGAGCGTTCGGTCAGCCATTTCTTGCCCGCGTCGGTGCGCGGATCGCCCATGCGCTTGGCCAGCTGCTCGAAGAAGCTGGCCCAGTACGGCGGCACCGTGCTGAGCAGGGTATTGAGGTTGGACGGACCGACGATGTCCACGCCGCAGGCGAAGGCATCCGGCGTGAAGGTCAGGCCGGCCAGCGTTGCGTAGCCGCCATAGCTGCCGCCCATGATCGCCACCTGGTCCTGGGTGGTGACGCCCTGCTTGACCGCCCACTGCACGGCGTCGATCAGGTCGTCGTGCATCTTGCCGGCCCACTCGCCGTTGCCGGCGTTGGTGAAGTCCTTGCCGAAGCCGGTGGAGCCGCGGAAGTTGACCGACAGGACTGCATAGCCGCGGTTGGCCAGCCACTGGTTGTAGCCGCCGTAGCCATAGGAATCGCGCGCCCATGGGCCGCCGTGGACCAGCAGCACCAGCGGCACCGGCGCATCGGCCTTGCCGTCGTTGTTCGCGTCGGCGCTGCGCGGCAGGGTCAGGTAGCTGACCAGGGTCTTGTTGTCGCGCGAAGCGATTTCCACCGGCCACTGCGGGACCAGCGGCTTGCCCTCCAGCTTCGGGCGCGCGGAAAAGAGCTTGGTGAGCGTGCCGGCGCTGCGGTCGTAGCGGTAGTAGACCAGCGGCGCTTCGGCCGCCGAGTACGCGACGATCCAGGTCTTGTCGTCCAGCGTGCGCGTGTTGACGGAGACATCGCCAGGACCGATCGCCTCCAGCTTCTCCAGGTCGGCCCGGATCGCGGGGTCGACCACCTTCCACTCGTCGCGCAGGTAATCCACCGACACGGCCTGCACCTTGCCCGTTGCCGGGTCGGCCAGCGTGCCGCCGACGTCGGCGCGTGCGTCTTCCAGCACCAGCGTGCGCGTGCCGCTGGCCACGTCGATCGCGAACAGCGCTGCCGTGTTGCGGCCGCGCGAATCGGTGAAGTACAGCGTCTTGCCGTCCAGCGTCAGGCCACCGGGACTGGTGGTCAGCACGTCCTCGAACGGGATGTCGTCGAACTTCTCCCACGCTCCGTTGGCGCCGCGCCGCAGCACATCGGCGCCGCCGTCCGGGCGCGAGCGCTGCGCGTACTTGAGGGTGTAGTCGGCGTCGGCGATGTAGCCGGCGATCTGCGCGTCGTTCTTCTCCAGCAGCGTGCGGTTGCCGCTGGCCAGATCGACCTTGTAGATGTCGTGCCACTGCGCGTCGCGGTCGTTCATGCCGACCAGGATCGTGCCGGGGTGCTTGGGGCTGACGCCGGCGACCTGGGCGGTGGTCTTCGGGAACGGTGTCAGGTCCTTTGCCTGACCGGTCTTCAGGTCCACGGCATACAGATGGAAGTCCTCGTCGCCGCCGCTGTCGCGCAGGTACAGCAGCGTGTCGGGCTGGTAGGACCAGAAGTAGTTGCGGATGCCGCGCGCCTTGTCCTGGGTGACGGCCCTGGCCTGCGACGGGTTGTCGGCCGGGGCGACCCAGACATTGAGCACGCCATCGACGGAGGCGACCCAGCTGAGGTACTTGCCGTCGGAGCTGATCTGCACGTTGGCGCGTTCGGGATTACCGAACAGCGCGTCGCGCGCGATCAGTTCGGTACCGGCGATGCGGTCGGCGGCGGACGGCGCGGCCTGCGCGGCGAGGGCGAACGCGACAGTCGAGGCCAGCAGCGTGAGGCGGAATGCGGGGTGGCGCATGGGCGGACTCCAGGGTGGCGAAGTGGGAACAGCGGACAGGACGTCCGCCAGCACGAGGTGTGACCCGAGTAGACCACACCGTATCTTCCGCCGCCGTGGCCGGAGGTCATGCTGCGTTGCCGCGATCCAGTCCCCGATAGCCCAGGGCTTCGGTCACGTGCGCGGTGGCGATGGCCTCGCTGCCGGCCAGGTCGGCGATGGTGCGCGCCACGCGCAGGATGCGATGCAGGCTGCGGGCCGATAGCTGCAGGCGCTCCACGGCACGCTCGAGCAGGGCCTGGTCGCGTGCCTGGAGCCGGCAATGGGCCATGGTTTCCGACTGGCCCATCCGCGCATTCGGTTTGCCGCAGCGCGCCTGCTGGCGTGCGCGCGCGGCGACGACGCGGGCCTGGATGGCGGCCGTGCCTTCGCCGTCCGGCGCATCGGGCCGGAGTTCATGCGGCGGCAGTCGCGGTACGTGCACATGCAGGTCGATACGGTCCAGCAGCGGGCCCGACAGTCGGCTGCGGTAACGCCGGACCAGGTCGGGCCCGCAGCGGCAGCGACCGCTTGGGTCGCCCGCCCATCCGCATGGGCACGGATTCATGGCGGCCACTTAGTGGGGGGTCACCACACCTCATTTAGGATGAGCAGGGTTGTTGACCTTTCTCCGGCTCGGTGCAGAAAATTCAATAACTAAGGCGGTCGAGGCGTTTGCGTGAAGCTTCTAATCGAGCCTAGCTACCCATGGAGGATCATTTACGTTCCTGTTGCGGAGCGGAATGGCGGGCTCTTCCCACTTCTTGTTCTTAAGAATGGTTTGCCTAGCGCGACCGCAGCGGTCTGGGCGAGGTCGCTAGATCGTGAAGGTTGGGGAGATTCCAAAATAGAGCATCACCTCCGAGCGCTCGCTGCCTTCTATAGCTTCTGCATTGCTATGAAAGGAGACACGCCACTCGGCGGCCACGATCTCCATCAGCTGGTTTGCGACTTTGCAGATGCAAGATTCAGAGGAACAGTAGCTCCTGACGGCACCGACCCGGTTGGACTTTACTGGAAAAGAGTTTTGCCAAGCTCGATCCAAAACGAGTTACGGGCACTCAACAGGTACTCAGACTTTGTACACCGGCAACTGTCGCTACCTCCCATAAATCCTGAAGAAGATCGGATAGTCGAAGTCGCTCGCTACTACTCGGCCGCGCGGTCGGCGGGTAGATCGGATGCAATGCTCCATCTAAAGAGCCTTCGCAGAAAGCCACGCGTACGTCGCTTCTCGACCAACGCGCGAAGAGGCGGACAAGAGGTCGCGCGAGGGAGACCAAAGTACTTGTCGCCGACCCAGGCGATAGAGCTTGTGGAACTCGGTTGCCGGAATCCAAGGGACAAGATGCTAGTTCTTCTAATGGCGTATGCGGGAATGAGAGTCTCGGAGCCGCTTCATCTGTACGTCGGTGACGTTACTCAGATGTTCCCAGGAACGCGAGCAGCGAAAGTCAGGTTGGAGCATCCATCATTCGGCCTCGTACATGAAGCCCATGACTCGGGGAGTGCCCTCCGCCGGTCTGAATTCCTCGCAAACCGCTATGCCCGATTGCCGAGAAACGAGCTCGGACGAGGACACCGCGAATACTCGGGTTGGAAGGGTATGACCCTGTCGGAGTCAGATCCGGCCTATCGGTACGCAATCTGGATCGAAGAAGCGATTGTGGGAGCGTACTTCAGGTCGCTTCTTGAGCAATATCTTGAGGACCACAAGCGAGTGCTGCTAAGCGGAAGAATGTGCCACCCATATCTCTTTTTCAATATCCGGAAGCGGGACCCGACAAACTATGGTCTTCCATTAAGCCTATCAAACGCACATGAGACGTTCGAGGCGGCTGCTAAGAGGGCTCGCATATCTTGCGCGCCCCACTCCTGCCGGCACCACTATGGCTTCTATGCTGCGGACATCATCGGGGTCAATCAAGAGTCGCTCATGAGGATGCTCAGGCATGGTTCTATTGTTAGCACTGACACCTACTTTCACATTAGCTCCGCGACGATTAGAAGGAATATCTCCGACGTGCCGGTCGAGCGAACTGGCTACTCACGGCCGTCGTTTCCCTCAAGCTGGGTGTGAATATGAGCGAACTTAGGTACCTCACGGCTGACACCAGTAAGCTCATCAAGACCACGGGTCTAGGGAGTCAGAGAGATGTCTACCTAAATGGCTCGCCCGAAAAATTTTTGCTACTTCGAACTCCGACTAAAGAAGAGTGGAGCAAGCTTCGTAAAGAAATCATCCTGAGCATAACTCTGCGTCGGATGCAGGAGATGGAGAGCGCGAAAGACAGCAGAACTCTACGCGCCTTCTCGTTACAAAATCTACGCGATTCCTTGCGCTTCGACTACTTGAAGCATCGCTGGTTCTGCAAGAAAGTAACAGAATTTCCTTCTGATGCGCGAGGGGATCCACGCCACACAGCGTACTTGGCGCAATTGACGCTGGGAGAGCAGAGAGAGCTCTGGGAACGGATAAGGCCAAGGACGTACGAAGAAGCCGTAGAGGCGACACAGGCGCATGTGCTAAGTAAACATGATGGCCTCCATCTAGAGGCGGCCCTAGAAACAGATGATGTGGCGGAGCGCATCAACCTTCTGATCTCGATGCTTGGCTATGTAACGATTCACGGGGCCTACAGGGGGAAGCCTGGGGGAGATCTGATCTACGGCAGTGAATTCAAACAGACAATTCACTTAATACTTAGTCAGCTTTGGCGTCGCGACATCTTGCTCTACAGTTTGCCATTCAGCGAACTCATCCGGAAGGAAGCCGCGGAGAGTACAGGTAAGGCGATCAGGCCTGGCTATCTCCTGAAAGTTACGAACAATCCAATGATGTTCGACCTTGACATCGTGCGTGTAGCGACAGCTCATCGCGCGGATGTGGGAAGAAGCGCGAGAACTCAAGAACACAGCACAGGCTCACTGATCCCTTGGTTCCTTCTAAGCACGACGGTACGTGACATTGGCGACATCTCGCCCGAGCTCTTAACCGCAACAAGATCTATGGGGCTCAAGTCGTACACGTGGTGGCACGACGTGAGGCGCGCCTACGAGAGCAAATATGGTGCCGCGACATTTCCTCAACCTCCGCTCTCAAGTCGGAGTCACGCCCCACGCACCAGAAGTCTAAAGTGGGTCTTGGAACGAGATCCAAGCCTCACTGAATGGACGGCGCTTTACGAAGAGGCAATTGGCGCAAGCTACAAAACCTACAAGTCGAGTGAATACGTCAACTCAAGATTCTTCTTTCGTTGGCTATTGTCCCTGGAGCACCCAAGGCCGTCGCCAGAGAATCTGTCGAAGTTCGATATCCGCGACGAGAGACCGATTCCAGCTTCCAGGAAATCATTCAGAGCTTTCCTGGACGAAAGCAAATCTGAGACAACAGCAACACTTGGAGAACCAATTCGATCAACTACGAAGGCGATGTCCGTCAATCAGCTCAGGACGGTAATGGAGCATCTTCGCCAAAAAAATCTGGCTATGATCCAGGCCGACAGTACTCTGATTGGTCGCCTCCGCGTCGACAATCCCGTTTCACCGCAGGACAGCATCTGGAAGTCCCATACCCCCAAGAGGACACATCGATCTGCAATTGGCGCTGACGTTATCGAACTATGCAAAGGTATCGTCCTGGAGCCGGATGAAGTTGGCAAACCGACCTTCCGGTGGGTAATGGCAGTCAGAGAGTTCAGGCTTGATTGGATCATCATCGACAAGCAACACTCTGGTCGATGGCCATACGAGAGGCCGTACGACGAAAAATCAGTTCAGGTCTGGCAGCCAACAAGGGCGCTGGCCCTATACACCATGCTCGAGATTCCCCTGCGAAGTTTCCAGGTCAGATGGTTGGACTCGGGCGCGGGAGATGAGTACATATGGGACATATCTGAGGGGAGGTTGGTCCCCAATGTTGATGAGAAGGCGGAGCCAGGTAGACAAGAGGGTGTTTTTCAGCCCGTATCCGACAGCCTAGACGGGGCAGAAGATTGCGTCGGACTGTATGTGACAACCAACAAGACGCAGCAGTGGAACCCCGAAGTCAATCAGGGTTTTCTGGTTCCTTGGCCGAACGAATCCTTCTACCAAGTACTGGATCTACAGAGGCAGTGGTGTAGTTTCATCTCGACAGTAGTACACACGCAGCCAGTTAAGCTATCGGATGACGACTTCAACGTACAAGAAAAGCTGAAGGACTTGCTCCCAAGTTATCATGTCCTCTTCCAGGACGCGTCGCGACTGACGAGTCTCACGCGACCAATCTCTAGAAGCAAGATTGACGCAGCGTGGTCGGCAGTTTGTCTCGAAGCGCAAAACAGACTCAAGACGAGAAACGTACATCTGCGCCTCGTAAAGAGTAAGAATGAGCAAATCCGGGGCGATGTCCGCGCGGTCCACGATCTTCACTCGCTTCGAGTAACCGGGATAACAAACCTGTTCTTGAAAGGTGTACCCGTAGAGATAATCAGCAGGTACATTGCGGGCCACGCATCCATTGCGATGACGCTTCACTACGAGTCTTCCAATCCGATTGAGATTAGGCGCAGGTTGCAGCGCTGGGTCTCGGATGCAAAGCCGAGCAATTCCGATGAGAAGGTTGAAGCGCTATTGCACTTCCTGGACAGCGATAGGCCTATTTCCCCGCAGGCTCTACGTGAGGTCTTCGGAGAAGGGGCGTTGGAGCGTCTCTTCATTACCAACGAGTTCGGGGGAGGCTCTTCTGCGGCATACTCGGCTATGGCAGAGGGCACGGGCTTGTGGGCTTGGTACGGTGACGGAATCTGCCCTGGGACGCGATGTGCGGAGGGAGATGAGTCCGGAGGTCCGGTTAAAGGGGGGCCGCGGTCCTGTGGCAACTGCCGATACTTTCTGACGGGGGTTGCATTCATCTATGGACAGGCGCACAAGTGCAACCAGCTTATGTACGAGCTCAGAGCGTTGGGCGTTGAGCGCGAGAAATGTCTTCGCGAGAAGCGAAATCATGCTCAGTTCGGCCAGAAACACAGGGAGCTCCAGTCGCGTACCGAAGAACTGGACGCGCTCATTGAGCCGAAACTTTCGGACTGGTGGGGACGATACAGGCTACTTCTGAAGTCCATACAGGCAGCGGCGGAGGGGGGCGAAGGCAAGCGTGCTCACGGGAACTCAGGGGGCGGCCTTGTCGCAACAAGCGAAGCCGGCATCTCGATCTCTGTTGAGCGGAGTAACCAGTTCCGGTTGCTGAAGGAGCTATGTCTTTCGGCAGAAATGCTTGGTCTCGCCAACGACGCAAATGCCCCAGTTCTGGAGATCAGAGCCATGATCAACGTTATTCTCTCGAAGCATGGTGTAGAGCCATTCCTTATTGGAGTTCCAGACGCGGGCGAGAGGCGACTGACCAACTTAGTCGCGCAGGCCTTGGAGGATCTTTTTCGTGCCCACTATGCGTGCTCTACGGCGTCTGCGTATGAGAGGATGCAAGCGATTGCATGCAACATCGATTCGTCAAGCGACCCGATTCTCGCGTCGTCCCTGCAGCAGCTTGCCGCTACATTCCGGTCGATCGAGGCGGACGGAAATCTCCTCTCCGGAGTACTCGCTCTTCCATCAACGCCCCTCAAGCAAATTGAGAAATGACTGAGCCGAATTGTGAACTGGAAAACCTCAGACGATCTCTATAGGCACGTAACTTCGGATCCGCAGACAGATCCTAGATTGAAGCGCTCTTTCGAGCGAATCAAGCTGATATGTGACGAGATTTCTGACGAGGCGCGCGCGCAGTCCAAGCGCGGCACGGTCTTCTCATCCAGTCCAATCTATGTGGCCGTAGTTGGTAGGCGCTGCGAGGAGAGATTCGGCGGTCCTTCTGCAGAATCGATTACACGCAACAAGCGAACCGAGCCTCTGAAGGCGTTGTACATTCAGCTGCGTGCGGGGGAGCTGGATCTTCCTGGTCTCAAAAGTGGCAATGGACGGCGAGCGGGACCGGCGAGCGACCCAAATGTCAATGCGTACATTCAGGCGCTTGAGGCTCGTATCAAAGCTAGCGAGGAGATCATAGTTGGATTGACGAGCTCCATGAAGAGGATGCGCGCAATCTCCCTCAATGAAGCTCTGGGCTCAAAGAGCGACGATAGTGATCAGCTGGAGATCGCTTCAGGCCTGCGCGAGGTGGCTAGCCATGAGGATCTCGTTCGGTTGATCAGAAAGCTCATCGACACCCGGCATCTCGCTAGTTTTGGACTGAAGAGAGAGCGCAGCATATTCAACCCGGCCACTGGGGAGGAGCTATTGACCGCCGAAGACGTTGTGCTCTTACAGGCGATCAGCGGCCATGGGCGGAAAGATAGCCAGAAATGAGTGGTTTATGGCTCCTTGCCCCTGAGCGCCCTTGTTCAGCTTTGCTTGAGATCCCACCCGATGTCGCGGGCGCCGAGCGAGCTAGTGCAGCTGACGCTTACCGGCGCCGGCGGCTATCGATCGTCCTCATTGGGAGATCTATTCAACTGAAGCAGTCGTTTCTTCCTCCGTGGGCCGGTTGCGCACCTTTCTAAGCCTTCCAATTCTTGATGGCGGCCCCAGAAAGAGCGAGCTGGCGGGCGCCAAGTCCAGGCACAGCGGAGAGGTCACCGCTGACCGGCGGCAAATCCTTGTCGTGTTCAGGGAAGTGAAGGAGCGTGATGCCCAGTTCTTGGGGCTTTACTCGCTCATCGTGGGGTCAATACGGCCGCTCGACCGCGTTATGCACCCAACGGTTGCCCCGCGAGTAGGCCCGTGCCACAGGTAACCGTCCTAAACATGTGGCCGCCACCGTGGCGGCAGGCCGTTCTTGCAGTGGATGGTTCACGTTTTCGGGGAGCGGACGAAAGTAGGGGGCGGGGCAAGACTTGCGAGCGGGGGTTTGAACGTTACGTCGCCAGCCTGATCCGCCTTCTCTTTCCAGCTCGTCGCACGTCCTGCCCGGTTTGGCTACATGGCAGTCCGAACGAATGGGAGTGAGACATGGCAGCAGACGATCAAGACCCGCAGTACGAGGTACGAGGACTGATAGTCGATGTAGGCTACGTCCCAGATCAGGCGACGATTCGCAAGATCATCAGACAGTTGCGCAAAGATGTCCCGGAGTTTGCGGAACTGGTAGGGCCACGACATGGCGCCGAATTGATTGGATCTGGTGCCACCGATATTTTCATTCCAGTTCGCCGTAGCGCAACCTCAACGGTGCAGCGAGCTTGGGCAGCAGTTCATATCCTAAGTGAGCACGATCTCGTTGCAGATGCCGAGCCGGCGATTCAGTTCGCGGTTCAACCGTCACCAGAGTCACGGGCCCGTGCGCGCAGTGGAGGAAGTGATAGGCACCTGCCGGGATCAGCTTCGGCCGATTGGAGCATCCTTCAAAGCCAGATCAAAGCCGCATGGACCAAGTTTGGCGCAACCGGCGAAGGTGTGATCGTTGGTCACCCAGATCTTGGATATACGGATCATCCTGAGGTAGTCAGTTCAAGACTATTGATCTCTTTAGGCTACAACTTCGAAGATGACGCGGAAGATCCCAGAGATCCAATGCAGAGTGGGGCTGGTCACGGCTCAGCAACAGCAAGTGTCATCATAAGCGACACAAAGAACAGTCCGAGGGTTTTTGGTGTGGCACCCGCCGCCAAACTGATCCCGCTTCGCGTCTCGAACTCCGTTGTGCACTTTGACTTCTCCAACTTGGTAAAGGCACTTTACTGGGCGCGCGAGAAGAAATGCGACATCGTCTCCATGAGTCTCGGCGGACCCTGGGCTGGTCGTTCTCTGGAGCGTGCGGTTGACCATGTCGTGGGAGACGGACTCATTCTCCTCGCCGCGGCGGGAAACCAATGGCCTTGGGTCGTCTACCCGGCAAAACTTGACAACGTTGTGGCAGTCGCAGCTTGCAATGCGAACAGGAAGCCTTGGAAGGGTTCCGCTCGCGGATCCTCTGTCGACATTACCGCGCCCGGCGAATCTGTGTGGCGTGCCAAATCGGATATCGACGACACGCCTCCATTCTCGGTGGATCGAAGCTCTGGTACCTCTTACGCGGTTGCCACTGTAGCGGGGGCATGCGCCTTGTGGCTATCCCATCACGGAGCAACCAAGCTGCGAGCCACTTATCAAGGCAGGTTAGCCGCCGTCTTCCTTTCTCTTCTGAAAGGAAGTGCGGCCCGAATTCCAGGTTGGGACACTAACAATTATGGTCCAGGGTTGCTGGACGCACAGAAGCTTTTGGCCTTACCACTTCCGGCTCTAGGCGCGGCACCACTTAGGGCAGCCGCTCGGCCGCAGCGAACTCTCGGGCTAAGGGCACTGGACGCACTCCGTCCCTATTTTCCCGAACTGAGTTCGGAGCAGTTAGCACGAGCTTCTGAAGCCTTGCTCGGTAAAGGCACTGGGGGAACAGGCCGCACCGCCGCAGCGTCGCGCAAGCGGGCTTCTTTCACGCTGATGGACGAGGTCGCTTTCCATGTAGCGACAAACCCTGCGGTCAGGCAGTCGTTCCTTGATGCCGCCAAACCGGTGAGCACCCGATCGCATGCGGCAACAACCAAGAGCGTGGCACTTACGCCACCGGCGATACTTCGTAGACTGGCATCCGAGCCCCTGAGAGCGGAAATCGCAAAATCCTGAGTACTCAACACATGGAGAGCATCCGTGGATACATCTCGATATGTGGTGCTGCGCAGAAATCTGCACGATCTTGATGTCTTTGCCAACACACCAGGCGATGAAGGCGTAAGAATCTCTGACCTAGAGGTCTCGGATGAGCAGCTCTCATCCGCGGGCGCCCAAGCCGTGGCCCGACAAGCACTAACGTATCGAATTGTAAGAGCAGCGCCAATGCGGCTTCTTCGACCCGTTGCCGCGAGACCACCCAAGAAGGCGGCAATCCCTTGGGGGATCAAAGCCATTGGGGCAGATGTGACAGCCCTAAGTGGTGATGGCGTGGTGGTGGCTGTCCTAGATACAGGAATCAAGCGGGACCACCCCGCTTTCAAAGGCATGGACCTCTGGTGCGAGAACTTCACGTCAGACGCAGACGAAGATGAGGACGGTCACGGCACCCACTGTGCGGGCACCATCTTTGGACGGGATGTGGATGGGTGCCGGATTGGAGTTGCGCGAGGTGTCAAGAAAGCGCTCATTGCGAAGGTCATCGGGAAAGATGGCGGAAGCGCTGCGGATATTGTCCGAGCGATTCAGTGGGCGGTTCAGAACGGCGCGAACGTTATTTCTATGTCGGTGGGGTTCGATTCGGTGCGATACTTCGATGATCTACTCGGGTATGGCCATAGTCGGCCAGCGGCTCTGAGCATCGTCATGCAGGACATGCTCGATACGAAGAGGCTATTCGAGGCGGTCGGTCGATCTGTCGAGGCGACGCGCAGTGATGTGGTGATGGTGGTAGCTGCCGGAAATGAAAGCTTGCGTCCGAAGCACACCATTGCAGCCACCGCACCCGCAGGAGGCCGAGCAGAGTTCATTACCGTCGGTGCCGTCGGCCCCGGTCAGCCGTTTGAACTAGCTCCCTTCTCGAACACGGGTGTAGACGTGATGGCTCCTGGAATCGACATTAGCTCGGCCGCCTATCGTGGTGGACTCGAGGCAATGGACGGGACGAGCATGGCAACACCTCATGTGGCGGGCATTGCGGCTCTATTGATGGAGAAGGCGAGGAGATCCAATCCAAACGTGAAGGCTCATCTAATTCGAGATCGAATTCGTGGAATGGCATCGCTCGCCAAGCTTGACCCACTGAGTGACCCTGAGGACGTGGGGAACGGGATAGTTCAGGCGCCGACGTCGTAGGGCATCTGCTACTCGATCGCTGCGATTCTTGCTGGAGCGAGGAATGTCCACTTTTCATGAGAACGATCCTGAGTGGGTAGATTCCCTCGAGAACGCCCATACAAACTTCTTCACTAATACTGTTAAGTTAGGTTTGACCGATGAGGAGCTTGCCTTCCTCATTACCAATCGTCTCCCGGTAAGCTGTGCGCCTAAGGTTATTCATGAGGCAGTTCACCACTGGTTTTTTCAGACCATGGTGGGCGAGAGCATTGCGCTCGCCAAGATGGCAGCTTGCGAGTACATGAAGTCAGGTGACCAGACGGCAGCAATCGATCTGGTTGTCCGATACGGCTGCCTCCTGAACCTTTTGAGGCCAATTTTCGAAGGCGCAGCTCTCCTAGGAGAGTTCGATGTGTTGCCGATGGCCGAAAGTCAGTCGCCAATCCCACCCCATCAGCTGCTTCCCCTGCTCTTCAGTCGTTCGACACGCAACATGCCGAGTTTGCTGAAAGGCTGCAAGAGCCACTTGGTCGCTGCGATGTTGATCGAGCTTCGCTCATTCAAGTGCTTCTCTAGTGAGAAGCTTCGCATGTTCAACACAAAGGGGTTGAATGCTGTCAACTATCTTCTCGGATATCACGACGTACGACAGTGGTGGACAATATTTAGACTCGGAAAGTCCGGAGGCCACTATAATGACGGAACACTGTTCCTGAAGCTAGTTTATGTGTACTTCTTCTGCGATTTCAAGCTTGCATCCCTGATCTTTGAAAAACGTAGCTCGACCGAGGAAGCGGTTGAAGCTATATGTGGCTATATCTCACGACGGGTCGCCTTCTTCGAATCTCTTGCCAATAGTAGCGCCGTAGCTGAGAAGTTTGCGGATCCAAGTGGAGAGCTGGTCATCCATGAACTGCAGGAGCTTGGTGTCTTCGAGCCTGACTCACATGAAGGGCTGACTGCATCCGGCAAGGAAATGATGCTCGTCTTCGGAAATAGGCAGCTCGACCGGGAAACGCTTCCCCCGCTTCGAATTCAACACAATCGCAAGCCCTTCCATCTGGCTTCGGTGCCAATTCGCTGCATTTGCAGCAGAAAGCAGCTGCGTGTTGAAACCTTGTCGGGAACGCAGTTGTTGAGTGCTGAACTGGATGGCGACGGCGGCAGTGTGACGAAGGAGGGCCATCTTTCAAGCCTGATATTTATGTCCGAACTTGTTCTTTCTCATACGTTCGAGGTTGCCGATTGCGCGCTGTATAGAACTTTCTATAGTCCTGATGATGTGTCGGAGGAGGTCCGTGCGCAGATCCGGAAGTTGACTGTTGATCGTGACGATATCGAAGCGACTGCCGCGGCTATGGAGGGTGCGCTGCGTAATGCGTTGTCGTCGCATGGCACAGCACAGAGGTTGTTCAACAGATGTGAGGATGTGAAGCGAAACATTTATGGTTTCGCCGGTTGTCCGAAAGAGAATCTCGTTGCCGCCCGCATATGGCTGAATGGAATTGTAAAGAATGGATTGGGAGATAGCTTCCCAGACGAGTCGTGGGCACGCGCGCTCGTGCTTTTGGGCAGCTCTCGCGCAAGGCTTGAGTTCGACGCCGGTCACCCCGCAGAACTTCTAAGCGCAAATGGTATCGACCCTGCGATCCTTTCTAAGCTAGAAGCGATCAGCTCCCCTGCACAGTGGGGATGTGAGGCGTTCGGCTGGAGGTTCTATATCACAGGTAGAAAAGGCGACTGGTGGCCGATGATCTGAGACGCCTGCGTCAAGACATGCCCAAAGGGCTTCACTCGCCATCAGAATCAAGCGACGTCCACCAGCGCGCCATGTCAAGAGTCACGGGAAGAGCTTGGCTATCTGGTTCCGCTTTATGGGCAAACTACGGCAAGGCGTCGGCTCAAGAGATAGCTCTTGGTAATTCACTCAAGCTTGGCTTGCCAAGGACCCGACCCCGGGAGAGGTACCCTGCCAAAACGTAGCGTGGCTCAATCGGTCGCGGCCACAGCGTCGATGAGTGCTTGCTTCACGCCAGACCGAACGGACGTGACTGACAATTCAGACATTCGGAACCTTTACGGGCTGACTACTGTCCGCTTAGATCAAGCTGCCATAGACACCTCATGCTCGTAGTAGGCATGAGGCCTGTCGTCTAGGATCGCCTGCAGTTCTTCGATGGACCTCCTCTCAGGAGTGAGCCAAGCGTCCATGTTCTCAGGCTTGATCTGGATAATCGTGCGGTCGTGCCCGGCAGCCGCCACCTCAGGCGCCGGTTCATCGGTGATGGCGGCAAACGACAGAAGCGCCTCGTCTCCGTCTAGCGACTCGTTCCACAAGCAGGCGATTACCATGTCCTGCTCGGGTTTTGGCCGGAACTCCAGAATGACGTTCTCTGAACTTTCGCCCTCGGCCAGCTCGCGGTGCTCCATGCTGTGGCGCTCCACGTTCTCGAAGAAAGAACTGACGATGATAACGCCATGCCGGAGACCGAACAGTTTGTCCCAGGTCTTTGGGATGCTTTCGCGCCTGGCGTTGTAGGTGCCCGGGAACTTGCGCTCGAGCGCTTCGGTCCAGCCAGGCAGCCGGCACTGGTAGCGCATCGGCTTGATGACCTTCTTCCCGTCCTCGACAACGATCACCGGCGCGTAGTTGCCCGGAAAGAAGCGGGCATCGCGGTCTTTAGGCTCGGTCCGCTGCAGGTCGTCCAGGTCCAGCTTCAGCTTGCTGATAATGTCGGTCGAGATTCGCAGGTTCTCCAGCGCCTTCTTCGTCACCTTGGTCTGCAGTGCGCGCTCAGCATCGGCCTGGCGCTTCTTCTGCTTGAACAGCTCCTGCTGCAGCTCCGTCTCTCGCTTGGCGCGCTGGCGCTGGATCTCGTGCCAGATCTCCTGCGCCTTCGGATCGGCCAAGGTGCGGAACCAGTCCTCCATGGCCTTAGGGCGCCGCTTCTTCTTCGCCCGGTCTGGGGCGGACCAGACATTCTTGACGAAGTCCTCCAGGCTCATCGTCGCGCCGTACTGGCGGACGTACTTCGTGTAATCGGCCTGGATCATCGCGGAGTAGCACATAGGCTGGTCCTCGGGCAGTCACCCCGAATATACCGCCGGCCGTGTTATTCGTTTGCAGCCAGCGGGCGCTCGAAGCCACCCGTCAGCAGGACGATCGACTCCAGGCGTTCGAACAGCGTGACCTGGTACTCCGGCTCGACCAGTTCCAGGATAGCGTTAGCGTCCGCGGCGAAGGCCTCCTGCCTATCTGACGGCTCGACCCTGGCGTACATGGCTGGAAGGCTGGCCTGAATGGCATCGACCTGGACGTTGGCTTCGAAGGGCGTCAGGTAGGTAGGCATGGGGCTCATTCTTCGCGCGGTCGTCTCACTGGCTGCGACACGGCGAGCAGTCTCAGCGCGTGGGACCATCACTCATAGGATGGCCTCATGACACTTCCCGCCTCCTACCGCTGGGCCGATGACACTGAAGGCGGCTCTTGCCTGTACTGGAACTATGGTTGCGTGGCACGCATCAAGCCAGATGGCACGACGAGGCTCAAGCATTGGCAGACCGAGTTCATCTCCAAAGCGGCAAGCGTGGCCCAAGCAAAGCGCTTCATTGAACGATGGATCAATGCCCGCAATAGTCCAAGGGCGCATGAGTGCCAGCACTGGCGGAATCGATACTTCAGGCGCGAAGCTCTTGCATCAAACCGATCCAGAGGCGACGAGATGACCTTGCTCGCAAGTTCGATCACACTGCACGGAACTAGCCACCTGCAGTCACGAACCTTACGAATGCTCCTTCTGCCGGAGGAGTTCGATGCGATTGCCGACGTAGGGCAACCCCTACATAACTCCGGCCACTTGGTCGACCTGCGAGTTACAGGTCCTTCGAACGATGCTGCGCGTGCCCAGCGCGTGCCCAGCGCGGGACCAGTTCGGTAGCTCATCCGCGTCATGCGCCCCTTCGAGCCGGGGTGACGGGCTCGAAGGCCTGGGCTGAGCAATTGAGATAGATCTTGACTTGAGAGTTTTGAGCCGGCGGTCCGGTGCCTGATGGGGAACTACGAACCCATTGCACCTGGACGGCCCTGCTAGCCCGGCATGCCGCGGCCAGCCCCCGCACTTGTTGACAGTCTGCCGCAGGCCTAAGATCGACATAGGCTGACGCAGGGGCTACGCGGCACGCCGGGGAAACCCAAACATTCGAATGCAAGACCACCGGTCAGGTAGATGGGTGCCGATAAATGGACTTCGGAACCGTACTCAGGAGCCAAGAACCCCAGAGCACTGGGTTGGCTGTTTTATCCGCTATCGAGTCTCTCTTTGCAAATGATCTCCATCTCTTGGAGATCGATGCCTCAGAGCGCGCAATTGCTGCACGCCTGGCACTCTACCTCCAGAATAATTTTCCAAATATGGATGTGGATGTTGAGTACAACCGCATGGGCGATGCCCCGAAGCGGGTCGCCTGGAGCGATGACAAGAGTGACGTCTTTCCAGACATCATCATTCACATTCGCGGAGAGAAGACGAACCTTCTCGCTATCGAGATCAAGAAGGACTCGAATCGGGAGACGAAAGACAAGGACCTGCAGAAGCTTCGCGCATACAGGTGGGACGACGGCCTTGAGTATCAAGCGGCGCTCTTTATGCGGTTCGGCACAGGAGCTTGTGCGGGGTCTGTGACAGAGTGCGAGTGGGTCGCCGCATAGATGCGGCTCGTGCTGGACCGTGCGGCCTCTGCGCGATTCCCGCGTCAACTTACCCTCCCCCCATCTACGCCCAACAAGGTGTGACGAGATCATGCGAGTCGCCCGTCTGACCATCTCAAACTTTCGTGGAGTGAAGAGCGCCGAGCTGTTCTTCGATGGGCATGCTCTTCTTATTGGTTCGAACAACGTAGGTAAGAGCACGATCTGCGAGGCACTCGACTTGGTGCTCGGTCCTGACAGGCTGAATAGGTTTCCTCCTATCGATGAATTCGACTTCTACAACTCGACCTATGCCATTCCGCAAGAGGATCAGGACGGCGAGCCAGAGATTGTCCCGCTGCGAATCGAGGTCGTTCTTATTGAGCCAAGCCCGGAAATAGCAAACAAATGTGCTGGACACCTTGAGTTCTGGCATCTCGAGAAGCGGAAGCTTTTAGAAAGTGGCGAGCTAGGCGACGCGAATCCCCCGCAAGCTGCCCCATGCCTTCGGATAGAGACCATCGGACGGTACGACGTATCCGAGGATGACTTCGAAGCAAAGACGTTCTTCTCACATAGCCCAGACGCTCCGCCAGGAGAGCTCACAAGTCTGCCCCGGCACATCAAGAGGCTATTTGGGTTCTTGTACCTCCGAGCTTTGCGTACGGGGTCACGTGCCCTCAGCTTGCAGCGAGGCTCACTACTTGATCTTATCTTGCGAACGAAGGGGATACGTACGGGCCTCTGGAAACACACTATTGATCGCCTCAGCACTCTGGATATTGAGAAAGAGGCACCAGAGATCGCTCCGGTCCTCAGGTCGGTCGAGAAGCGCCTAGCTCGATACATTCCACTTGAGTATTCCGGCAATGCTACGAAGCTCCAGGTATCGGAACTGACCAGAGAGCATCTGCGGAAGACCATGAATTTCTTCCTGGCTCTGTCTGCCGACCAAGGTCATGTGCCCTTCAATCACGCGGGGACAGGAACCATCAATACGCTGGTTCTTGCACTGCTCTCATTCATCGCTGATCTCAAGCCTGGCACCGTCATATTTGCTATGGAAGAGCCGGAGATTGCGATTCCGCCACATACACAAAGGCGAATCGCCGAGTACCTTCTTACGAAGACCACTCAGGCATTCGTTACTTCACATTCGCCTTTTGTCATAGAGCGCTTCGAGCCATCGAAGACGCTACTACTGTCTAGGGATGGTGGAGTCTTGTCGTCACGCCGGGTGTCCGAGGCGACGGGTCTGAAGGATAACGACTACAGGCGATTCTCCCGCAGCGGTCTATCGGAGTGCATGCTGGGTCGAGGCGCCATCCTTGTTGAAGGGGTGACAGAACTGCATGCCTTGCCAGTTGTTGCGAGAAAGATTGAAGAGGCAAATCCGGACCTTCAGCCCCTTGATATATCGGGCGTCGCGTTCTTCGACGCTGATGGTGAGTCAAACATGCCCAAGTTTGGGAAGTTCTTCAGGACATTAGGACTCTTGACATTTGCCTTCTATGACAACGACTACAAGAAAAAGCGAAAGCCGGAGCAGGAGAAGGCATTGGCAGATAACTTCATCATCAACCACGAGCATAAGTACAAAGGATTCGAGGATCTAGTTGTCTCAGAAGTGCCTGTGGATCGCCTCTGGCTCTTCCTAGCGAGCCTTAAGGAGAACGACGAGCACGGAAACTTGGGCGTTCCAGATTCCCGCCCAACCGATGAACAAGTGATATCTCTCGCGAAAGAAGCGCTCGGGGGACACAAGGGTGCCGGGTGGTCTGCTCGCCTCTTCGAAGAGTGCAAACTTGCGGAGCTCCCGTCCACAGTCATTGAGTTCCTTCTCACTGTGTATGCACTCTTTCCGCCGCCATCGCCTATCGATGAACCCGGCGGACAAGCAACGGTGTAAGTGGCCATGAATGCCCCGGAATGCTTACGCAATGCCGTTCTTGAGCAGGAGGGACACATACTCGTGACAGGGGGTCCCGGAAGTGGAAAGACCACTTTAGCTCTTCGGAAGGCGGTTAGGCGCATTGAACGCGGGCTGGAGCCAGGCGAGAGTGCGCTGTTCCTCAGCTTCTCCCGCGCGGCAGTTGCGCGGATCCTTGAAGCCGCAAAACTAGAAGCGCCAGCTCTAGTCAGGGAGCGGCTCTCGATACAGACATTTCATTCCTTCTTTTGGACCATACTCAGGGCCCACGCATACCTGCTCGGAACACCTCCCAAGATATCGATCCTCCTCCCCCAAGATGAGAAGGCGCTCTCGGGTGGACTAGACAGCCGCGACGAGGCTTGGGGTGCCTGGATAACTGAACGCGATCGCCTCTTCCACGAAGAGGGGCGCATCGCGTTTGACATGTTCGCACCGTCCGCAGCCGAACTACTAAAACGAAGCGAGCTTCTTGTGAGGCTGGTGGCTCTAAGGTACCCGATCATCATTGTGGATGAAGCCCAAGACACCGGTCAGGATGCCTGGCAATGTGTCGAATCCCTTGCCAAGCACACTCAGGTCGTGTGCCTCGCCGATCTCGATCAGCAGATATTCGACTACCTTCCGGGTGTTGGGCCAGAACGCATAGCTGATATACGTAGCGCGCTGGCACCCTATGAGGCAGATCTCGGTACCGAGAATCATCGTAGCGCAGACTCAGAAATCCTGACATTCGGGAACGACATACTTTCATGCAGCCCTCGCGGGTCGCCGTACAAGGGTGTTTCACTCCTGACATACAAGCCCGACAAGCCGCCGCCGAACTGGAATCACCTTCTTAGATACGCGTTGGCCAAGCTGTACAAGGAAATTAGAGATGAGACGGGCGCGTATCCGCGCTCCGTGGCGATCCTGGTCGCGGGCAACCGAAGCGCCCTAAGACTATCGCATAGTCTCAACGCCTTGGGCACAAACAAGGGAAAGCCTGTCAGGCATCGCCTACATTTTGATGAGGCAGAGGCACTTCTATCAGCGCGCTTCGCTGCGTTTCTACTTGAGCCAAAGAGCCCTGACCGCACTGAACTGGATGTGGCGCAATGCATGGAAATGCTCGCATCCGCCAGAAGGGCCACGGGACGAGCGGCAAGCGAGGTGGCGAAGCTCAGGGAGCAGGCATTGAAGATCCGGAGCGGAAAGGCCTTGAAGATTAAGATTGCGGTAGCTCTAAGGCAGTTGCTTGCGTACGTATCTGGAGGGCGCCTAGTGGGCGACCCGGAGGCAGATTGGTTGACAGTAAAGCGCGCCTTGCGAGACACGCAGCAATCAGAGCTGGTGCGCGCTGCGGGACAGCTCGACTATCTTGTTGCCTTTCGCCGTGGGCATAGGATTTCGGCGGGTCTTGCGGCAGAGTGGCTTCGCGATGGCGCATACACTAATGCTCGCACTGCGCTGGACACTGCAATGGCACAGGAACAGATCTTGGACGGGGCTGAGCCCGTCTGGGGAATCCAGGTCATGACCTTCCACAAAGCGAAAGGAAAGCAATTCGAGGGCGTGATTGTGGTTCGAGAGTCGAGGCACGAAGAAGGGGGCGTGGAGTCTTCATTCGTCTGGCGGGGAGATCGAGCCTGTCCTAAATTTTGTGTAACCGGGCCCTTGGCAGGAAACTGCCGCCAGACCCGGAGACACGATGACAACCCG